>MDTB01202817.1_pt1 | contig 13653 bp, 14 predicted proteins | sample 811161 | NCBI WGS metagenome assembly MDTB01 (sample SAMN05326650, study PRJNA326480) | marine metagenome | isolation source: seawater | place: Mediterranean Sea | collected 2009
ATGGAAAACATCACCCCTACTTTAGAGCTTCAAAGTATTTAAAAGAATCTTTAAACAAATAGAAAAGTAACAGATGTATAGTTCTAATATACAAAAGAGTTTTAGATGTTAAAAGTTTTGAAAATACTTCAATAGAAAGACATTTTTTGATATTTGATAAATGGTCATGAGATTTTCTCTTTTACTTATAGTGGTTTCTGTCTTTTTACTAGGGATATATGGTTTCATCTTTCTTTCTCTTAATAAAAGTATTGTTCAATTAGACCTTTTATTCCTTAAAATAGATTTTCAGCTGGGTAGTATAGTTCTAGTATCTTTATGTTCAGGAATAATAATTACTATTCTTCTAGAATTAATACATTTCTCTTCAATAAATAAAAATAAGCGTGAATAGACAAAGGGTAGAGATTCAGAAACAGCTTTCATCGATCGGAAGAAAGGTTTTGGATGAAAAAATATCTGTTATAGATTCCTCTGATAAGACCAGGGAATGCTCTATTAAAACTGACTTGGTGAACTTTGATTATTCTAAGCAAAGAATCAATAAAGAAGTATTTGATTTTTTACTAGATATACCAGAACAACTTAATTTCAGAGAATCCTTAGATTCTTTATTTAAAGGAGAGTTTAGAAATCTTTCTGAAGACAGAAATGTTTCTCACACTCTATATAGGTCAGCATCGGACTCAAACGTTTCGAAGGAAATTTATTTAGAAAGAGAAAAGATTAAAAAATTTTTACATATATTTAAAAAATCAAAAAAAATAAAAAATATAATTTCGATTAGTATTGGAGGGTCTAGACTTGGGGCTGAATTACTACATGAATTTCAGTCAGCTACAAACCCGTTAAACTTATATTTTTGTTCTAGTTATGACCTTCTTGAGCTTAATGATTCACTCAGATTATGTATTCAAGAAGAAACTATCGTTTTAGTTGTATCTAAATCTTTCGAAACACTTGAAGTTTTAAAAAATTTAGACCATGTAAAATCGTGGTATTTAAACACTGCTCATTTAGATTACAGAGATTATGTCTATGGAATATCCTCTAACACTAATGCAATGAAAGATTATGGAATAAAAGAAAGCAATCAGTTTAAACTTCTAGAATCCTTAGGAGGAAGATTTTCTGTATGGTCTTCTGTAAGTTTACCGTCCTTTATTAATTCAGATTATGACAATTATTTAAACTTATTAGCAGGAGCACGTCTAGCTGATGAACACACTCATTCGTCAGAATGGAGTAAAAATATTCCAGTTTTGATGGCTTTGTTTAGTATTTTCAACTCAACTTCGTTAAACATTAATAATCATGCAATATTTACTTACAACTTTAGATTACGTTCTTTAACTAAGTATATTTCTCAACTTAGTATGGAAAGTAATGGTAAATCTATAAACTTTAAAAGAGAAGAATCTCCTTTTCCTACAACTCCGCTTGTTTGGGGTGGTTACGGCATTGAAGCTCAACACTCAACTTTTCAGTGGCTTATGCAGGGTAAAACCAAGACTTCATGTGATTTTATTGGGATAAATGAATCAACCTATGAAACTTTTGACTCTCAAGAAATGCTTCTTTCTCAGGTAATTGCAATGAGCTATGGGGAAAACAATAAACGATATTCTTATCAATCAATTCCTGGAAATAATCCTTGCTCTATAATCCTATTAAACTCTTTAGATATTAAGAATCTTGGTTTTTTACTTGCTCTCTACGAACATAAAGTTTTTATTGAGTCATTAATATCAGGAGTCGATCCTTTTGATCAGTGGGGAGTCCAGCTGGGCAAGAAACTTGCTTCGAATGTAAAAGAAGATAAACAATTCCTTAATGATTTTTTTGACACTGACTTTGTGCCATAGACCTAGTTTATAATATTTGTAGGTTTCTAAAATTTTGACTCATTATTCCGTTGGTGGAGGGAATTAAATTTGGCCCTCTATAAGCCTATCTGCAATAGAGGATAAGTGTTGTAATGGTTTTGAAGAATTTTTAAAAGGAGCTTACGAAGCTTATAAACATTTTAGAAATAACCCATGGGATCAAAAAAAACTTTATGAATAAATTTTTCACAAGAATTTTATTTCCTATATTGATTCTCAATAATTTATAATTTAATTATGATCGATAAGATGCGACCCATAGTCCTTGCTGGAGGTACGGGAACCAGGTTGTGGCCTCTGTCAACAGAAGAGCGACCAAAGCAATTTATACCTATGTTTAAAGAATTTTCATTATTTGATTTAACACTTCAAAGGTTAAACAATAGATCATTGTTTAAAAATCCAATTATAGTTACTTCAGAAAAATATCTAGATTATGTAAATAAATCCTTATTACTAACAGGAACTATAGCTGAAAAAATAATTCTTGAACCTGAAGCAAAGAATACAGGTCCAGCGATTACTATGGCAGTTATGTTGGCACTAAAAGAAGATTCTTCCGAAAATTTCTTTGTAGCGCCCTCTGATCATTATATTTCAATTAATAAAAATTTTTATGACTCCTGCTTTCTTTCGCTTCACGAGGCAAAAAAAGGAGGCTTGATTTTAATGGGAGTGAAACCTGATCGTCCATCAACAGAATATGGTTATATTTTAATAAATAGTAGTACTGAAGATATAAAGAGTGTGAGCAAATTTATGGAAAAACCTGACTTAGAAACTTCTAAGAATTTAATTGCTGATCCTTGTATATTTTGGAACGCAGGCATGTTTATATTTAATGGAAATTGGCTCTTAAAGAGCTTGGAGACGGTAAATGCTGACCTCTTTCAGAGTATATTAGATGTTACTGATTTAAAATTTAATAAATCTAATCTTTATACACCAGATGTAACTAAGTTTAAGAAATTAAAAAATATATCTTTTGATGTTGGGTTTGTTGAGAAGAATATAGATACATCTATGATAACTTTAGAGGCAGGGTGGTCAGATTTAGGATCATGGGTTGCTTTAAGTGAGTTGCAACGAGAACCTGAAGGTTCTATGACCTTATATTCTGAAGGTTTGTATGACCGCCACGAAAGACCGTGGGGTTTTTTTGCAACACTTATGGAAACAGAAACCTCAAAAGTTAAATTACTATCAGTTTCTCCTGGGGAGAAACTGTCTCTTCAGAAGCATCAGAAAAGAGCTGAGACTTGGCATGTTGTTCGAGGGACAGCAAGAGTAACTAAAGGTAGTGATATATTTTCAATGCAAATAGGAGATTCTACAATTATTGAAAAGAATCAAGTGCATAGATTGGAAAATGATAAAGATGAGCCTCTGGAAGTTATAGAAATACAGACGGGAAGTTACTTTGGAGAGGATGATATTACGAGGCTGAATGACATCTATGGAAGGATAGACCTGCAATAATCTTGACGGAACTCTTACTTAATTCTACGTAAGAATTAAGACAAATTCTTAAAGACCTACCCATAAATGCCAGATAAAGATTCTTTGTACAGAAAACCTTTACTCAATTTTTACCTTCAAATACTAAATGAAAATAATACTACGAAAGTGAAACTATTTTATGTTGGTTGTAACTTGTGCAATTTTATGACGGCTCATGAAATTTGATGCTAGGGTGTGATGTTTACAAACGTAATGGCTGTTGTAATAGCTAAGTAATTTTTAATTCATTTTTAGAAGAAGTATCTTATGTAGCTAGCGATTAATAGATTCTATCTTCTTGTATAATGATTTTTTTTGACTATAACGCGTTAGTTATTAAATTATGAATAAAAAAAATAAAATAATTGTTGCTGGATCTGAAGGCCTTCTTGGTAAGGTTTTATGTAACTCTTTAAGCGAGGAGTATGATGTTATTCCTCTTGATATTAAAAAAGGTCATGATGTTACAAATCAAGAGAAGATTCGAGATATTCTTAACAACCATAAGAATGCGTATGGGCTTGTTAATCTTTTTGCAATAAATCCTCAGCCAAATGAAATAAATTTAAAACCAGAAGAATTATCTTTAGATTCTCTTAGAGACTATATGGAGGTGAATGTAGTTGCACTTTACTCAATATGCATAGAATTTTCAAAAATTTGTTGTGAAAATGCTTCTATAGTAAATTTTAGTTCCATTCACGGTGTATTATCACCTAAGCATTTTATATATGAAAATAACTTCGTAAAACATCCCGGATATACTATTTCTAAATCTGCCGTTTTGGGCCTATCAAAATACTTAGCAACATATTTTTCATCCTCCATTAGAGTCAATACTATTATTTCTGGAGGTGTTGAGAACAAGCAATCAGATGCCTTTATAAAAAATTATTCTCAAATGACACCTTTAAAAAGGATGATGGATAAATCAGAAATAACTTCATCAGTAAAATACTTACTTTCCAAAGATTCTTCTTATGTCACAGGGTCTGAGGTTGTCGTAGATGGAGGATGGACATCATGGTAATGCTAATAGCCGAACTAGGCATTAATCATAAGGGTGAATTAAGCATAGCTAAAGATTTAATAAATGAAGCAAAGGAATCTAATTGCTGGGGTATAAAATTTCAATATAGGAAGATAGAAACTTTTTATGCCACTGCTCAAGAAATTGGAGATGAAATTCTCTTGGATGAAATCATTAAAACTAAGTTATCAATTGATGAGTTAATAGAGTTATCAGATTTTGCTAGAGGTTTAGGGCTTAAGGTTGGAATAAGTTTTTTTCGAATTGAAGATTTTAATGATTTGTCTGAATACTTGGATTATTTTGACTTTTTTAAAGTGCCTTCAGCTGAAGCAATAAACATTCCATTAATAAACGCCTTAACTTTAACTAAAAAAACAGTCATGGTTAGCCTGGGCGGGCATTATTTAGAGCAGATTATCGACGCATTTAAATATATTAATAAAGATCAGTTAGTTGTTTTTCATTGTGTTGCTAACTATCCTGCAAAAATTGGTTCTCAAAATTTATTATTTCTTAATAAACTAAAGGAAATAGGGTTTAAGAATACTGGATATTCGAGCCATGATGAAGATTATGAAGTATGTTTTCTTGCTGCATCAATGGGGATTAATTATATTGAAAGACATTTAACAAAAGATATTAGCGGCGATGGCTTGGATGATTCCTCAAGTTCAGAGGCTAGTGTCTTTCAAAGACTGGGCAAAGTTTTAAATAATATTGATTTAATAATGGGCGATGAATTAAGAGTTCCTAATCAAGGCGAAAAACTTAATATGCAAAACCTTGGAACATCTTTATACGCAAAAAATAATATTACTAAAGGGTCTTATTTGAGTCTTGATGACTTAATAATACAGGCTCCAAGAAAAGGAATATCAGTTGGTGAGTTTCTTCTAGATTATAAAGACAAAAAGGTTACAAAAGACATAGGGTCAGAAGACCCAATTCAATCTCTTGATTTTGAAGACGCTGAAGAACCGTTAACATTGGACATTCTTTCCTTTGCATCAAAGAATAAAATTGCTTTACCAATTAGATTGTATGACTATGAGTTTTATTTTAATAATCTAAATACAAATTTTTTTGAATTTCATTTATCGTACGGAGAAGTTTTGTCTGATAATTTATTTGAATTATTAAAATCTAATGATTTACAAGGAAAAAACTTTTCGATTCATCTACCTGATTATATTCATGGCAATAGAATTATAGACCCAACATCTGATGATATTGTTATAAGGAAAGAAAGCGTAGACTTAATTACAAGAGTTATTAATTTTTCTAATAAGCTGGAAGATATATCTGGAAATATAGTCCCAATTGTAGGAAGTTTTTCTGAATCAAGATCTAGTAGTAAAAGAGAGAATTTAGATAGAATATTTAATTTCCTAGACACGTCTCAGGGAGGTTCGGGCAAGATCCTTCCTCAATGGCTGCCCGTATACGCTTGGTATTTTGGCGGATCTGCAAAACTTGATATATTTAATTCTCTAGGTGATATCAATTATATCGAAGAATATAATCGAAAAATTTGCTTAGATATATGTCACTTAGTACTATCAGCAAATTACTATAACTGCGACCCAATGGATTGGTATGACCGTTTAAAGAAATATTCTAGCCATATCCATATTGCAGATGCCGTTGGCGTAGACGGAGAGGGGCTTCAGCTAGGTCAGGGGCAATTAAAAAAATATAAAAAATTTTTGGAGATTGATGCAATGAAGGTCTTAGAGGTTTGGCAAGGTCACCATAATCATGGTAATGGATTTATTAAAGCAATAAGGTATTTATACAATGAAAAATAAAGTATTAATTACAGGCATTACAGGTCAAGATGGGTCATATCTAGCCGAACATCTAATTAAAAATGGATATGAAGTTTATGGAGCCATTAGGAGAGGGAGTACATATAAGTTTGGAAGATTAGATTTTTTAGGGATAGTTGATAAAGTAAATTTAGTCTCGCTTGAAATCACAGAGTTTACTAATGTTTTTAACCTACTTAGAGATCTAAAGCCTGATTATGTATATAACCTGGCTGCGCAAAGTTTTGTTGAGGAAAGTTTTAGACATCCAGCTCTTACAAGTGAGATTAACTATCTGGGAGTTCTTAATTTTCTTGAAGCAATAAGAATACTTGGACTAGATTGTTCTTTTTATCAAGCCTCTACTTCTGAAATGTTTGGTGATGTTATGGAAAAACCACAAAGTGAAAAAACTCCATTTAACCCAATGAGTCCTTATGGGGTTTCTAAATGCGCTGCTCATCAATTGGTTAAAAATTATAGGTTGGCATACGGTATGAGGTGCTCGTCAGGTATTCTTTTTAACCACGAGTCACCATTAAGAGGAAGGGAGTTTGTAACTAGAAAAATTACTTATCAAATGGCTGAAATGAAGAAAGGTAGAGAAAAGCCAATTCAATTAGGAAATTTGAGCTCAGTTAGGGACTGGGGATATGCTCCAGATTTTATTCTTGCTATGGAAATGATAATAAATGCTAAATCCATGGATGATTATGTTGTTGGAACAAATGAAATAGCAACAGTAAGAGATTTTTTTAATACAAGTGCTGAAGTAGCAGGCTTTAACCCAATATTTGAAGGCGAAGGCACTGAAGAAAAATGTATGGACACAAAATCTGGAAAAGTTCTATGCGAAGTGAATGTATCCTATTTTAGACCTTCCGATGTGATATATCTTAGGGGTGATTATTCAGCAATCAAAGAATCACTTGGATGGAGTCCAGATTCGCTATGGGCAGAGATTGCAGAAAAAATGACTATTTCTGATATAGATTCAAATGAATTAAAATCTAGGCATGGAATATAACAAAGAGGTATTGGCAATTATTCCTGCACGAGGTGGCTCCAAAGGAATCAAGAATAAAAATATTACTAACTTAAATGGCTCATCATTAATATCATATAGCATTAAAGCGGCGGTAGAATCTAAGTTAGTCTCAAGAGTGATTTGCTCGACTGATTCAGAAATAATTGCTGAAGAAGCCGTTAAATATGGTGCAGAGGTACCTTTTTTAAGACCAGATGAGATATCTCAAGACAACTCTTCGGATATAGAATATTTTAACCACGCTATTGAGTGGCTTAAAATTAACGAATCATATAGACCTAAATTGTTAGTTCAATTAAGACCTACCTCTCCTCTTCGTAACGTAGAAATGATAGATGAGGCAATACAAATTATGATCGAAGATGGTTCTTATGATAGCTTAAGAGCAATCAGTCAGCCCGATCATACCCCTTATAAAATGTGGAAACTAGTTAAAAGAAATGAAATGAAACCTTTGTTAAAATTGACCGGTAATAAAGAACCTTACAATACAAATAGACAGAACTTACCTGAGGTATATGCTCAAACTGGTTCAATAGATATAACCAGACCAGAAACATTAGAAAAATATGAAAGCATGACTGGTAAAAAAATATATCCATTCATAATGGACGAAAGATACTTTATAGATATTGATAATATTGAATCTTTAGAGCTTGCTGAAGTTAGAATGAAAAGACTAAACTGCATTAAATTTAAATAGTGAAAATCTTAATTTGCGGAGTTGGATCTATTGGTGAAAGGCATATTAACAATCTATTAAGTCTAGGGCACACCGATATTATTTTATATAGAACTTCAAATTCGGAACTAAGAACTTTATCTGGGGATTTTGAAGTTTACGACTCTCTCGATGAGGCTTTATCTCAGAAACCAGCTATAGCTTTTATTACAAACCCAACTTCACTCCATATCAGTACTGCAATAAAGTGCGCCTCAGCTGGGTGTAATTTATTTGTAGAAAAGCCCCTGTCGCATAACATTAAAAATGTTGATACTTTAAATGAAATGGTAATTAAAAAAGATTTGGTTTGCATGACTGGTTTCATGTATAGATATCATCCGTTAATAAAAAAAATGAAAGAAATTATCTCCTCTAAATCGCTTGGAGGTCTTATTTGGATTAGATCTTCTTGGGGTGAATACCTTCCAGATTGGCATCCATGGGAGGACTATAGAACCGGTTATGCAGCTCAAGATAAATTAGGTGGCGGCCCCACTGCAACCTTAAGTCATGACCTTGATCTTGCTATTTGGTTTTCAGGATCACAGGTTAAAAACTTTATTAATTATCAAAACTATAAATCAGAACTTGAATTAGAAACAAGCCATGGCAATGATATTTTGATAGAGTTTTTGAATGGAGTCACGGCAAACGTGCATATGGATTTTTTTCAAAAACCATACCAAAAGGAATTTGAACTGGTTTTCAGTGAAGGCAAACTAAAGTTTGATTATTATAAGAACAAATTAGATGTTCTTAAGCATGATGGTGATAATGATGAGTTTATATTAGAAAATTTTAATAGAAATGATATGTTTTTATTTGAGGTCGAAGATTTTCTAGATGCTATCAATAACAAAAAAGGTTCACCTATACCAATTAATGAATCATTAAAACCAATGCAAATAATAGCTAATAAAAATAATAACTTAAATATAATGTAAAAAATGACAAATAAAATTTATGAAGAAATTGCAATCAATAGCTTAAAAGAGTCTTGTCTGGTGAAGGAAAATTTAATACTTAATAATGAGTATAAAAAAATTGTCTTAATGTCTGAGGCTATTTCAGAAGCTATAAAGAACGGAAATAAGCTAATGATTTGTGGTAATGGAGGCTCTGCTGCCGATGCTCAACATTTAGCTGCCGAGTTACTAGTAAGATTGAAGTCAGCTAATAATAGAGAAGGCATTCCGGCAATAGCTCTTGCAATGGACTCGTCGACTTTAACCGCTTGTGGCAATGACTTTGGATATAATATTTTATATGAAAGAATGGTTGAAACCTTGGGTGTAGAAGGTGATGTGTTGCTTGGCATAACAACTTCTGGAAAGTCAAAAAATGTTAACTTAGCACTTACTGCAGCTAAAAATAAAGGCATTACCCCATTCAGTTTTCTTGGATCAGGAGGAGGCTTTTCAAGAGATATTTGCGATGAGTATTTTCTTGTTCCCAGCGACGATACCGCTAGGATTCAAGAAAGCCATATTACAGCTGGACATATTCTCATGGAGTTGGTTGAAATAAGTCTATTAGAGTCCAAATTTATTTCTTTAAAATAGTATAAAATATGATAGCTGTTAAAGATGAATAATAGTCTTATAAATCAAGATAAGATAAACCTTCATAACTCATTTATAGCGTTTTGGAATACTAAGTATTTTGATAGTCCTAAAACATCAGATATGGAAGGGTAGATCTATACTAATGCAGGAACATAGATCTGAACCATGGTATGTAATTCAAGGTTCGGAAACACTAATAAAAGGAAGTCAAAATTTAGATCTTTACCCTGCTGAGAGTATCGTAATTGCTAAGAAAGACACACACAGAGCTCAAAACTTTGGTTACGAAGTTTTAGAAATAATAGAAATTCAAGCTGCAACATATCTTGGTGAGGATTATATAAATAGATTTGAGGATATGTATGGAAAAAAAGATTTCCATTGAATCCCCATATACTATCCCCTTACTGGAAGCGGATATCAAAGATTTTATTAGAGAAATACCAAAATCTCCTGGTGTTTACAAATTTTTAGATAAATTTCATAATCCGATTTATATTGGCAAAGCTAAGCTGCTCCATAAAAGAGTTGCTTCTTATTTTAGAAAATCTTCTAGATCAAAAAAAATAAAGAAATTACTTGAACAAGCTAAATTCATAGAGTTTGCTATAACAAATACAGAACTCGAATCACTTCTTCATGAGCAGTTTTTAATAAAGGAACTAAAACCTAAATTTAATGTTCAATTCAAAGATGATAAAGGCTATCCCTGGATTAAAATTGAATCTAATAAAAAGTTTCCGGCCGCTAAATCCTTTTTAGGAAAAAAACTAGAAAATGGAAAATTTTTTGGCCCTTTTCCAAATTCATATGCTGTCAGAGATGCTTTAAAGCTTATTCAAAAAACTTTTAAATTGAGAAATTGTTCGGATGCATATTTTAAAAACAGAAGTAGACCTTGTCTTCAGCATGAGATTGGAAGGTGTTCTGCACCTTGTATCAGTCTAATAAGTGAACAGGAGTATATAAAGGAGGTTCATAACGCAATGCTTTTATTGGAAGGAAAATCAGAAGATCTTATAAATAATTTCTATAACAATATGGATGAATTTTCTCAAAATAAAGATTATGAAAAGGCTGCAATATATAGAGATAGAATTTCTGCATTACGAGACATACAGAGATCTCAGAGCATAGCAGGATTTAACAAAAGTAGAGACGCTATTTACGTATCGTCTTCATCAAATAAAGTAAAAGTTGGAGTAACTTCTGTAAATCAAGGCTGGGTTACGGGGCATAAGAATTTTTTGCAAAGTGAGGGATTCGAAGAAAAAGATGTTTTAGGAAATTTTATTATTCAAAAATATTTAACCAACAAAGATTGTCCAAATTTTCTAGTTACTAATCAAGAATTAGAGAACAAGAGCCTATTAGAGGAGGCTTTATCAACAAAGCACTTACGAAAAATTTCTATAATTACGAGGCCAGGAAAAAAAGATAAAGGACTTCTAGACGTATGCAAAGCAAATACGGAATATGTATTAACAAAAAACAATCTAGATAAGAGTATCAATTTTAAATTTCAAGAGTTAAAAGAAGGCCTAAAGCATCAAAATGATCTAGATTTAATAGAATCATACGATATAAGCCATCTTTCAGGTAAAAATGCGGTAGCTGGATGCGTTGTTTACTCAACTCAAGGTAAGGCTTTAAATTTATACAGGTCATATAATATAAGTAAATCCAACTGGGGGAATGACGTCGGCTCTATGTCAGAAGTTATAGAGAGGAGGTTTTCTGATGTTAATTCAAGAAAAGTGCCTAGTTTGGTAATAATTGATGGAGGAAAAGTGCAATTAAAAAGTGTTTTAAAAGCATTAAAAAATTGCAATATTTTTGATACTGATGTCATCTCTATATCAAAAGGTATTAGAAGAAAAGCAACTTTTGACACTATTCACCTTTCTAGTGGTGAGAGTATAACCGTTGATGAATCTTCTATCTTTCACCAGTTTGTTCAGGAGATTAGAAATGAAACACATAGATATGCAATAACAATTCTGAAGAAAAAAATGAGAAAAACTTCTATAAAGTCTTCTCTTGATGATCTTTCTGGGGTTGGGAAAATTAGAAAAAAATTATTACTTAGATACTTCGGATCTCTAGAGCAAATTAAAAGAGCAAGCGTAGATGATTTATGTGAAGTTTCTGGAATAGGTAGGAATACTGCAGAGTCTATATATAAAGAAATACACACCCAATGAATATGGCAAATTCCATAACGATATTGAGAATAATATTAATATTCCCAGTTATAATTATTTCCTCGCCTGAGTCCTCTCTAGAGAATTGGATTGCGTTAGTATTATTTGTAATTGCAGGAATTACTGACCATTTGGATGGTTATATAGCAAGAAAAACTAATACAACAAGTCCTTTGGGAGCTTTACTAGATTTACTAGCAGATAAGCTTTTAATTATTATTCCATTATTTTATTTTATTTCTTATGAAAGTAATTCTTCCTTGGTGATACCTGCGACAATAATAATCATTAGAGAGATAGTTATTTCTTCTTTTAGACAACTTTTAGCAGAGAAAGAAGGAAAAAATCCTATAAAAGTTACTTTGATAGCTAAAAGCAAAACCACATTACAGATCTTTGCATTATCTTTTTTGATAATTTCACCTAATTTTGAAGAGCCTTTTTTCTTAATAACTATTTCTCTATTTTGGTTAGCAGCTTACGTATCTATTCATAGCCTATATGGATATATAAAAACTTATAAAAATCTTATTAAATAACTGGTCTATTATTTCAAGATACTTAGAATACCCGATAAGGCTGAGTAGCAAAGTGGTTATGCAGCGGATTGCAAATCCGTCTACGCCGGTTCGATTCCGACCTCAGCCTCATATTTTATGGAAAAATACTCGGTCGATTGTTTAATAATAGGTGCAGGAGTTGCAGGAATTTCAATTGGCAGACAGCTTTCAGAATCTTTAGATGAAATTTTTATTCTTGAAAAGAATACGAAAATTGGAGAGGAAACTACAAGCAGAAATTCAGAAGTTATTCATGCAGGGATATATTATGATCCACATTCTCTTAAGGCTAGCCTATGTGTGCGAGGTAAAGAATTATTATATGAATATTTGGAGGATAACAATATTCAATATAACAAATGCGGTAAATTTATTATTTCTAACTCTTATGAAGATTCAGAAAAATTAGAAGAAATTATTATTAGAGCTAAAGAGAATGGAGTCGAAGATCTTATATATCAGACTGGCTTAGATCAATATGATTTTCTTAAAGCAAATAAAGTTTTATTTTCTCCCTCGACTGGTATATTCGATAGCCACGAATATCTTCAGAGTCTAATGAGGGATTTTGAGTCTCAGGGTGGACGAGTTTTGCTTAATAATAAACTAACTTCTGAAATTAATTATGATGACAATAAGTTTTTCTTGAGAGTCAAAGATTTAAAGACATTGGACGAGTTTATTATTGAAACTAAGTTTTTAATAAATTGCGCAGGTTTAAATGCGGCAAAAATAGCTAATTTAATTTATGAAGAGGAAAGATATAAATCAAAATATTTGAAAGGTGAATATTATTCGTATTCCGGTAAAGAGAAATTAAGGCATTTGATTTATCCTGCACCTCAAGAATTTAGTTTAGGAATACATGCAACAATAGATCTTGGATCAGGAATTAGATTTGGCCCTTCAGCATACGAAATTAATGAGGTTGATTATGAAGTTCAATCTTCTAATAAACCTTTATTTCTTAAATCAGTTAATTCTTATTGGCCTTCTATAAACGAGGATAATTTATATCCAAGCTATTCGGGTATCAGACCCCTTGTAGAAGGTCAAAAAGACATTATTTTAGATATTAGTTCAATTCAAAATAAAATCTTGGTCAATATATTAGGCTATGCTTCGCCTGGCTTAACTTCATCACTTGCAATGGCCGAAAAAGTAGATGAGCTAATTAATAATCTTTAATTTCCAGTATTCAATACAATTTTTTCGTTTCGTTTATACTATAATGAAGCACGCGCCCAGGTGGTGGAATTGGTAGACACAAGGGACTTAAAATCCCTCGAAGGAAACTTCGTGCCGGTTCGAGTCCGGCCCTGGGC
>MDTB01184745.1_pt1 | contig 13652 bp, 9 predicted proteins | sample 811161 | NCBI WGS metagenome assembly MDTB01 (sample SAMN05326650, study PRJNA326480) | marine metagenome | isolation source: seawater | place: Mediterranean Sea | collected 2009
AGAATTATAATTTTATTCATAAATTTCTTAGTATTGAATAACTTAATTATGGCAAAAATACAATTAAATGGAAAAAAAGTAGTTATTAAATCTAATTCCTCACTATTAGATCTATTAAAAAAATACAAACTTTTAAATAAAAAAGTTGCTATAGAATATAACGGAATAATAGTTCCAAAAACTAAATTTAAGAAAAAATATTTAAAAGAAAAAGATATAGTAGAAATAGTTCATTTTATAGGTGGTGGATAAATTGAAAAAAGACACACTAAAAATTGCAAGTAGATCTCTTAAGTCTAGACTTATAGTAGGTACTGGAAAATATAAAAGTTTTATTGAAACTGCAAAAGCAGTCCAAGCATCTGGAGCAGATATGGTAACTGTTGCAGTAAGGAGAGTAAATATTTTAGATAAAAAAAAACCACTATTGACCGACTATCTTAATCCAAAAAAAATAATTTTTTTACCGAATACCGCCGGTTGTTTTACATCTGATGAAGCCTTAAGAACTTTAAGATTAGCTAGGGAAATGGGTGGATGGAAATTAGTGAAACTAGAAGTTTTAGGTGACAAAAAAACTCTTTACCCAAATATGATAGAAACAATTAAGTCTACTAAAACTCTAGTAAAAGAGGGATTTAAAGTAATGGTTTATTGTACAGATGATCCAATATTAGCAGAAAAATTGGAAGATTGTGGAGCCTCTGCGATTATGCCATTAGCCTCACCAATTGGCTCAGGACTAGGATTACAAAATAAAGTAAATATTTCTCTAATAATAAAACAATCAAAGGTGCCAGTAATTGTAGATGCAGGTATCGGAACAGCTTCTGACGCTACAATTGCTATGGAATTAGGTTGTGATGGTGTTTTAATTAATAGCGCTATAGCTAACGCAAAGAAACCAATTTTAATGGCTAAAGCTTTTAAAGATGCAGTAATTTCTGGAAGAAATTCTTTTTTAGCTGGAAGGATGGACAAGAATTATTTTGCTACTGCAAGTTCTCCTACAAAAGGATTAATTTAACTTTTCTTTTTCCTTCTTACCCAGAGAGTTCTTATTTTCTTTTTTAACTTAGTTTTTTTTATTTTATCTTTCTCTTTATTTTTATCTTTTGATATTTCTGGATTTTTTCCTTTCTTTGATTTTGCAAAATTATTTATTATTTTTTTTATTTCGATAATCGCTTTTATATTTTCGACAGTATTAATAATTTTTTTCGATTTATTTAATAAATCAATTTTATATTCTGGAATTATAAATTTATCCTCGGTTAGTATCTTTACCTCGAAAGAATATTTTTTTTGAAAATATTTCAATTCATCTAATAAATTTTTTTCTATGTATAACTTCACTTTTTCTGGCACATAAGAATTGATTATTTTCACTTTGTCAGTAAAAGCCAATTGTTGAATTTTTTTTAAAATTTTTTGAGAAAATGATGAAAGTGATAATTGTGTTTCCCAATTAATTGACCCTTCTCTTAATCGTTGTCTTGTCATCTCGAGAAGTCCAAAATTACTTATTTTTCCAATTTGTATCCTTGCTCTATCTTTTCTAATGCTCTCCCGCATTTTTTTTTCTATTATCCTTCTATTGTAAAAATTCATCATGTCGATAAAATCTATAACTATTAAACCAGATAAATCTCTTAATTTAATCTGCTGTGCGATTGTTTCTGCGGCCTCTAAATTTGTATTTAATGCAGTTTTTTCAATATTAATTTGTTTAGTTGATTGACCGGAATTTATATCAATAGAGACCAATGCTTCTGTAGGATTAATTACTAAGTAACCTCCAGACTTTAATTTTACTCTTGGTTCGTAGATATTAATTAGTTCTTTTTCAATATTAGCATCATGAAATAATGGAATTTTGCCTCTATATTTTTTTATATTCTTTACATTTTTAGGCATTAATTCTTTCATAAATTTTTTTGCCTTTTGGTACGCCTCGTTACCTTCTACATAAACATTTTTTGTATCATTATCGTATGTGTCCCTTAATGTTCTTTTGATTATATCCCCCTCTTCATGAACTAAAGATGGAGCATTTGACTGTAATGCATTATTTTTAATTTCTTCCCAAGTTTTTAAGGTATTTTGAAAATCCTTTTCGATCTCATTTTTAGTTTTGTTAGCGCCTGCCGTTCTTACAATAACGCCCATACTTTTTGGTATCTCTATTTTATTTAAAATATCTCTAATTTTCTGACGATCTGTTGAATTAAAAATTTTTCTAGATATTCCACCACCTTTAGGAGTATTCGGCATGAGAACCATATATTTGCCTGCCAAAGATATGAAAGTAGTGAGCGCAGCACCTTTTTGTCCTCTCTCTTCTTTTATCACTTGAATTAAGATTACTTGCCCCGGTTTTATTACTTCTTGTATTCTATATCTTTTGATACCAAATGATGATTTTACTTTTTCACGGTACTCGTGTTTTTTTTCTTCTTTTTCAATTTGATTTTCGTTATTTTCCAAACCTTCAATTTTAATATCTACCTCTGTTTCGGACTGTGATTTTTCCGTTGTATTAGTTGCTGTTTTATCTTTTAAATCTTCCCTTATTTTTTCTTCTGCTATTCTAATCTTTTCTTTGTCTTCAGAAGGTAATTGATAATAATCAGACTGAATGTCATTAAAAGCCAAGAACCCGTGTCTCTCTCTTCCAAAATTTACGAATGCAGCTTGCAAAGAAGGTTCTACTCTACTTATAGTCGCAAGATAAATATTATTTTTAAAATTTAAATTATTTTTATCTTCATATTCGTACTCTTCGATAGAATTATTTGATTTAAGTACAATACGTGTTTCATTTGGATGCGAGGCATCGATATATAAGTTTTTTTCCATTTTCTTAGAATTCCTTTAAAATTTGTGTAATTTGAGATTTTTAATATAGTCATGATTAATAGTTTATACAATTTTATCTATAAATACAGGATATAAATCAATACCTGCCTAAAGATAGTCAAATTTGTTATTATAAATAAATTTATATGTTAAACTTTCTCAATTTTTCAATAAAATTCATAATCTTATTCATAGTTGTCTTTATATTATTAGCTTTTTCTACTTTATGGTATTTTTCAGTAGGATTACCAGATTATAAAAAGTTAACAAATTATCAACCTCCTATTTCAAGTAGAGTTTATTCAAAAGACAGTAAATTAATCGCTGAATATGCGATAGAAAAAAGATTATTTATTCCCTATGAGTCAATTCCTGAAAAAGTTGTAAATTCTTTTCTTGCAGCAGAAGACAAAAATTTTTTTAGCCATCCTGGTATTGATGCAAAAGGTATACTGAGAGCGACAGTAAAGAACATAAATAATATTGCCCAAAATAAAAGACTAGAGGGGGCATCAACTATTACTCAACAGGTAGCAAAAAATTTTTTACTTACAAATGAAGTTTCCTTAAAAAGAAAAGTTAAAGAAGCAATTTTAGCTTTTAGAATTGAAAGAGCTTACAGCAAAGAAAGAATTTTAGAGCTTTATTTAAATCAAATATATCTAGGTCAAGGAACCTATGGAATAGCTGCAGCTAGCCTAGAATATTTTGATAAATCAGTAAAAGAACTGAGCTATTCTGAAGCTGCCTTACTAGCGGCTTTGCCGAAAGCACCCAGTAAATACAATCCCTATAAATTTCCTGAGATAGCTAAATTTAGGAGAGATTTAGTGTTACAAAATTTGGAGGAGAACAAAGTAATATCTAAAAAAAAATTAAATGTTCTCAAAAAGGCAAACGTAAAGCTTAAAAAAAGAAAGATAGAAATAGTTAATGAAGCTAATTCTTACACCGAAGAAGTTAGGAGAAAGGTTAAAGATGTTTACGGGTTTGAAAAACTTTATTCACAAGGTTTAAGCATAAACACTCCACTGGATATAGATTATCAAATGCAAGCGTTAAAATCTCTAAGAAAAGGTATTGAAGCTTACGATAAAAGACATGGTTGGAGAGGCCCAATTACAAATAAGATAAAAAATAAAAACTGGGATAAAATAATTAATAATTACAAGCTTGATCCAACTTTAAACTGGTATTTAGCAGAAATCACTTCTTTAAATAATAATCAAATTAAATTTGAAACAATTGATAAAAAAAATAAAATTTTGAACGGAGTTTTGGAAATAAAAAATATAAAGTGGTCTGTTCCTAATAATAAATCTATTATGGATATTCACAAAATTGGTGATATTATTTTTGTGAAAAAAGAAAACAATCTCTGGTTTCTTAAGCAATACCCAAAAGTAAATGGTGGAATTGTGGTTTTAGATCCTTTTACTGGTAATGTGCTAGCATTAGTTGGAGGGTTTAACTTTAAAAAAAGTGAGTTTAATAGAGCAACCCAAGCAAAAAGACAGCCTGGATCAGCATTCAAACCAATAGTTTATGCAGCAGCTTTAGAAAAGGGATTTTCACCTAATTCTATAATACTCGACGCACCTTTTGTTGAAAGTCAAGGAGTTGGTTTAAAAAATTGGAAACCAGAGAACTATGGAAAAAAGTTTTATGGTCCTTCTACTTTGAGGAAGGGTATCGAATATTCACGAAATTTAATGACAGTGAGAATAGCAAAAATGTTAGGCTTACAAGAAATTTTAAGCTTATCAAAAAAACTTAACATCTATAATGAAATACCAGAACTATTATCAGTTTCCTTAGGGGCAGCAGAGACAACATTAATTAATTTAACTTCTGCATATGCAACTTTTGTAAACGGTGGCAAAAAAATTGAACCAAAATTAATTTCTAGAATACAGGATAGACGGGGAAAAACAATATTCCAAGGAAAAAGTAGAAAATGTATAGGCTGCGATAAATTTATTAACGATAAGATTACATTACCGAAGATTGAAAATATAGATGAAAAAGTAATCAGCGAAGAAACAGCATATCAAATAACCTCAATTCTACAAGGTGCCGTTCAAAGAGGAACCGCTAAAAAATTAAGATCTTTAAAAGTTCCTTTAGCCGGAAAAACTGGTACTACAAATGATAATTATGATGCATGGTTTATCGGATTTTCATCTAACTTAGTTATTGGGGTTTATATTGGTTTTGATAATCCAAAAACTTTAGGAAAGTTTGAAACCGGGTCAAAAGCTGCATTACCTATATTCAAAAATTTTGTTGAAAAAGCTCTTTACAGAGAAGACTTTAAAGAATTTCAAATACCAGAGAATATATATTTAACCTCTTTAAATTATGACACTGGAATGAAATCATCCCCAGATGGGAAAAATTCGATTATAGAAGCTCTAAAACTTAAAGATATTAACAACATTGATAATAATAGCTTAATCTCAACAAATGGTCGTGATAAAACAATAAAGTTTAGGCAATTTTATTAATGGAAAATTTTGAGTCTTTATTAGCAATTATTGAAAAATCCTTAAAAAATATTAGGGGGTATCTTTGATGAAAAAGACGTGGTGTCTAAGCTTAAAGAATTGGAAAAAATTTCCTCAGAAGAAAATTTTTGGAAAGATAAAAGTTTAGTAAAAAAAATTGTTAAGCAAAAAAAAATTTTCGAAGATATTCTAAATTCTTACAAAAATTCTTTTAAAGATTTAAATAACCTTAAAGATTTATATACATTAGCGCTGGAGGAGGAGGATGAAGATACTCTTAAAGATTGTAAAATAAAAATTAATGTAATTTTATCTGAAGTAAAAAAAAGTGAAATTAATTGTTTTTTATCTAATGAAAATGACACTTACGATATCTATCTCGAGATTCATGCTGGTGCAGGAGGCACAGAAAGTCAAGACTGGGCAGACATGCTACGAAGAATGTACATGCGTTGGTTCGATAAAAAAAATTTTAAATACGAAATAATTAGTGAACATAAAGGAGATGAGGCTGGAATAAAGTCTTCTACCATAAAAGTTGTAGGAGAATATTTATACGGACTAATGAAATCAGAATCTGGGGTTCATAGACTAGTGCGTATTTCACCATTTGATAGTGGAGCCAGAAGACATACAAGTTTTGCTAGTATTTGGGTTTACCCTGCCGTTGAAGATGACATTAATATTAAAATTGATGAAAAAGATTTAAGAATAGACACCTACCGATCTAGTGGAGCTGGCGGTCAACACGTTAACACAACAGACAGCGCTGTGAGAATAACTCATATTCCAACCAAGATAGTTGTTCAGTGTCAAAACGAGAGATCACAACACAAAAATAAAGAAACTTGTTTTAAAATGTTAAAGGCAAGACTTTATGAATATGAAATACAGAAAAAAGATGAAGAAAATCAAAAAGAGTTAAACAATAAAACAGACATTGGGTGGGGCCATCAAATCAGATCCTATGTGTTACAACCATATCAATTAGTTAAAGATTTAAGGAATAAAACGGAAAGCACAAATCCCAAAAGTGTATTAGATGGAAATATCGATATATTTATAGAGGAGGGCATTAAAAATAAAAAATGAAAAAAATAATCATTAATTTAATTTTATTTATAGTTTTTTTAATTACTGTACTTTTATTTACTCTATCAACAATTGGAATTGAAACTAATAGGTTTAACAAATTAATTTCAGATAGAGCCATAAAGTCCAAAAATATTTTTTTGAAATTAGATACAATCAAATTTAAAGTCGATATTAAAAAATTAAGCTTATTTTTAGAAACTCAAGGACCTGAATTAAAGTATGAGGATATATTTTTACCAACCAAAAACATTAAAGTCTACGTAGATTTTTTATCTTTATTAAAATCTGATCCAAAAATTGAAAAAATTAATATTGTTACAAATGAAATAGATATTGATCAAATTAACAAACTATCAAAATTGATTAAACCCTCTAATTTTAAAAATTTATTAAACAATAAGATTAAAGAGGGAAAATTGATTTCTGAAATTGATATATTTTTAAATCAAGATGGTATGTTCAAGGATTTTATAGTCAAAGGAACAGTTAAAGATTTAAAAATAGAATTATTAAAAGAATTAAATTTATCAAAAATTAATTTAAGTTTTTTTGCGGATAAAAATGACGTTTTAATTAAAAATATTTTTGGAAATTTAGATGAAATCAAAATATCTGATGGAGATATAAAATTAAGTTTAGATAGTGGAATAAAATTAAATTCAAATTTTAATTCTAAAATAAATTTAAATAAGGATCAATTTGATAAGTATTTTAGATATTTTAAAAAAGATAAATCCAGATATGAAATTAATAAATTAGAAGGTGTTTTTACAAATAATTTTTCTATAAATTTTGACGAAACTTATAAAATAAAAAAATATAATTATACATTTAATGGAAAAATAGAGAAAAGCAGTATTGAATTGTTGAACCCAATAAAAAATAATTTAATAAGTGAAGAAATAAAAAATATTTACCTATCGGATCTACAGATACAATCTACATTTTCACCTAAAAAAGCTAAAATTAAAGGTGATGGGAAATATTCATTAAATAATTCAGATTTTTTTAAAATAAATTTGGAGAATGAACTTTTGAAAGATTTATTCAATTTAAGATTAAATTTTGACTATGCTGAAAGTGTTACAATAGAAATTATAAATTATAAAAAACCAAATAAAACTTTAGCAAATATTGTTTTAGATATTCAAAAAAATAAAAACAATTTTCGAATAAACAGACTTATTTTTGATCAAGGCTCTAATTCAATTAGAGTTAATGATCTAATTTTAAAAGAAAATAAATTTCACTCATTTAAAAAGATAGAGGTAGAAACAGAAAGAAATAGTTTTTTCATTCAAAAAGATAAGAAAATATTAATTAAAGGTAAAAAATTTGATGCAACTAATTTATCCAAATTTTTCGTTAATCAAAAAGGAGAAAATAAATTTGAAAAAATAAATAGCAATATTGAGATTGATTTTAAAAATATAAAAATACCAATGTCAGAAAAACTAAAAAACTTTAAATTAATTGGTGAAATTAAAAAAGGTCAATTTGTTAAAATTTCTTCAAAAGGTGACTTTGGTGGAAATAATTTTTTGGACATATCTATGAAAAAGGATAAAAATAGTGATAAAAAATACTTAGAAATCTATTCAGATCTTACTCGACCTCTATTAACAGAATATAGTTTTTTTAATGGCCTGTCAGGTGGAAAATTATTATTTAATTCTATTATCGATAATTCAAAATCTAATTCAAAAATAAAGATTGAAAAATTTAAATTAGTCAACGCTCCCGGAGTAATTAAATTGTTATCGCTAGCAGATTTAGGTGGTCTAGCAGACTTAGCTGAAGGCGAAGGTTTATCTTTCGATTTATTGGAAATTGATATGGAAAAAAAGAATAATTTTTTAAAATTAAATGAAATATTAGCTTTGGGACCGAGTATTTCTGTCTTAATGGAAGGATATCAAGATGAAAATGGTTTAACTAGTTTGAGAGGAACACTGGTACCTGCAAAAACACTAAATAAAATGATTTCTAAAATACCAGTAATTGGAAAAATAGTTATACCTAAAGAAGTGGGTGAGGGCTTATTTGGAATAAGTTTTAAAATGAAAGGCCCAAAGGGAAAAATAAAGACAACAATTAATCCCATAAAAACTTTAACGCCAAGATTTATTCAAAAGATCATAGAAAAGAACAATAAAACTAAATAATTTTAACCAAATAATGTTTTTTCTTTCCGTAGGAAAGTTTCAAAACATTTTTTTTAAAATCGTTTGATTTTAATATTTTTTTTTCATCTAAAACTATATTATTGTTTATTTTAAAACCTTTATTTGCTATCGCTCTTCGCGCTTCACTCTTTGAATGCATAATTTTATTATCTGCAATAAGATCAACAATATTTATTCCTTTTTCTATATCATTTGATTTAAGTATTATCTCAGGTAAACTTTCTCCCAAACCACCTCCTACAAATGTTTCTTTAGCAGTTTGCTCAGCTTTTTTTGAAGCTTCTTTACCATGAAGTATTTTTGTTGCTTCATTGGCCAATAATATTTTTAAATTATTAATATTTTTTTCTTTTTTAAAAATATTGTTTAATTCATCTGTATCGATTTCAGTAAAATAATTTAAAAATTTTTTTACATCTCGATCATCAACATTTCTCCAAAATTGCCAATAGTCATATGATGAAAACTGATCTTCATTTAACCAAACCGCCCCTTTTTCAGTTTTTCCCATTTTTGCCCCAGAGGCTAGAGTGATCAGAGGAGATGTCAGACCATATACCTCCTTATTTAATTTTCTTCTAATTAAATCAACACCATTTATAATGTTCCCCCATTGATCTGAACCTCCTATTTGCAAAACACAATTATTATTCTTAAATAATTGGTAAAAATCATAAGCTTGTAAAATCATATAATTAAACTCCATATAACTAAGAGATTGCTCTCTATCTAATCTTAATTTTACACTTTCAAAGGTAAGCATTTTGTTTAATGTAAAATGGCTACCCACGTCTCTTAAAAACTGAATATAGTTTAATTTATTTAGCCAGTTAGCATTATCTACAAATATAGGTGATGTTTCTTTATCAGAAGAATCTAAAATTTTATTAAATACTTTTTTAATACTCTTAATATTATTTCTAATCTGATTTTCATTTAATATTTTTCTGGTAGCATCTTTTCCAGAAGGATCTCCAATCATTGTTGTGCCTCCTCCTAAAAGAACAATTGGTTGGTGACCATATTTTTGCATTAACTTTAAAATCATAATTTGTAATAAACTACCAACATGCAGGCTTTTTGCTGTGCAATCAAAACCTATGTATGCAGAAATTGATTTTTTATTACATATTTGATCTAACTTAACTAAATCTGTACATTGATGCAGGTATCCACGATCTCGAAATTCTTGTAAAAATTTTTTTTTCATAGTGCTTTTTATTAGAGCAACTATTATACAAAAATTGTTATAAATAAATAAAAATATGCAAAAAAACTGGATCTGTTTAGGATTAATGAGTGGCACTTCAGGTGATGGGGTAGATGCTTCGATTATTAAGACTAATGGAATAAATCAATATGAGCTGATCAAGGACAAATATTTTGAATACGACTCAGATATTTTTAAAGATATTCACAATTTAAAAGAAAAAATTCATAAAATTGATGATCTGAAAATCCATAATAAAGATTTAAATAGTTTGGAGAGAAAAATAACAATATTTCATGCAGAAATAATAAATAAATTAAATATTAGTAACGATACATTAGTAAGTTTTCATGGACAAACAATTTATCATAACTCTGAAGAAAAAATTTCAAAACAATTAGGAAATGGAAAATTATTAAATCAATTAACAAAAAAAAATATAGTTTATAATTTTAGAATTAATGACATCTTAAATGGAGGTGAAGGGGCACCTCTTGCGCCTATTTTCCATCATTTAATTGCTATACAAAATAATATTAGTCTACCTGTATGTTTTCTTAATATAGGAGGAATTTCGAATATAAGCATAATCAATCATAAAGAAAATTTATCAGAATTATTTAGTAAAGATATAGGACCAGGAAACTGCTTGATTGACTCTTGGGTTAGAAAAAATTCAAATAAAAAATTTGATCATAATGGTTTATTTGCATCTAGTGGAACAAAAAACGATATAATTTTAGAGCAAGCTCAGGAATTATATACAAATAGAAATAATAAAAAAAAACTATCATTTGATACTAGTGATTTCGAGATATCTTTTGCAAGGGGCTTAAATTTTGAAGATGGAGTTGCAACTCTAACTGAATTTACTGCAAACATTATCAGCGGAGAACTTAATTTAATTTTTGAAAAATCTGCTAATAAAATTCAAGAAATACTCCTATGCGGAGGAGGTAGAAAAAACAAATTTTTAATTAAAAAAATTAAGGAAAATTTGTCTAAAAATATTAATTTTAAATTAATTGATGAATATAACATTGATGGAGATTTTATAGAATCTCAGGCATTTGCTTTTTTAGGTGTGAGATCTATGTTAAAATTACCCATCTCTTTTCCAAATACAACTGGATGTATTAAGCCAAGTACCGGAGGTAAATTAATAGCAGTTTAAATTAAAGCAGTCTTTTCTTTTAAATATTTTTCTATTTCTAAAGTTAATTCTTTTTCTTTATTTTTAAAAAAATGATTTGAATTCTTAATCTTAGAAAATATTACTTCAATTCCTTTTTGACTTTTAATTCTATTGTCTAATTCGTTAATACTTTCTTTTGTAACCAACTCATCATTTTCACTAAATATAACCTGTCCTGAAGTTGGACATGGAGCTAAAAAAGAAAAATCGTATACGTTAGGTTGAGGAGAAACAGCAATAAAATTGTTTACTTCAGGTCTTCTCATAATTAATTGCATACATATTAAAGAGCCAAAAGAAAAACCAGAAACCCAGCATTGACTATAATCTAGATTTTGTCTTTCAATCCAATCTAAAGCAGCAGCAGCATCAGATAATTCGCCTTGTCCATTATCAAAAACTCCATCACTTTTACCCACTCCCCTAAAGTTTACTTTAATAACTGAAAACCCATTTTCTAAAAAAATATTATACATAATCTGAACTATTTTATTATTCATTGTTCCACCGTATTGAGGATGAGGATGTAAGACAATTGCAACGGGGGAACCAAATTTTGGGTTTTTATAATATTTTGCTTCAAGTCTTCCAGCAGGTCCGGGAATAAAAATTTCTAAACTTTTAGGTTTCATATCTGATAATGATTATTATTTTCTAAAAAAAGTATTGATTTATAACATGTTTTTATGCGGCAAATATTTTTTTTTAAATCATACTAAAATAGTAGGATTTGATAAAAAAATACTGTAATACAACGCTAATTTATGAAATTAACTACTAAAGGTAGATACGCAGTAATGGCCATGGCAGACTTAGCTTTGTTTAAAGATAAAGGTCCGACAAGTTTGACAGACATTTCTTTGAGGCAAAATATTTCGCTACCTTATTTAGAGCAGATATTTATTAAACTAAAAAATAATAATTTAGTAAAAAGCACAAGAGGAGCAAAGGGCGGATACATATTAGAAATTCCTCCTGAGGAAATTAAAATTTCTAATATAATTTCCGCTGTAGACGAAAAAGTGAAAACGCTTAATTGCAAAAAAGAATCAAAAAAAGGCTGTAATAACAAGTCAACAAAATGTATCACTCACAATTTATGGGATCAACTCGATCAACATATAAATAACTTTTTTGAAAAAGTAAAATTACAAGATTTAATTAAAAAAACTCAAAACTTAAACAAATGAAAACAGAAGACTTAAAAAATACTCAAGACTATAAATACGGTTTTACTACTGATGTCGAGAATGTTAGAGCTCCCAGAGGACTTAATGAAGGAACGATTAAATTTATTTCAAAAATTAAAAAAGAACCAAAGTGGATGTTAGAATGGAGACTTAAGGCGTACAATAGATTAAAAGCTTTAAAAGAACCGAACTGGCAAAAACCTAAATATCCAAAAATAAATTATCAAGATTTATATTATTATTCTGCACCTAAAAGCGCGGCGGAAAAACCGAAAAATTTAGAGGAAATAGATCCAAAGATTTTAGAAACATACAAAAAGCTTGGGATACCGTTAGTTGAACAAAAAAGATTAAATGGAATAGCTGTAGACGCAGTATTTGACTCTGTATCGGTAGCAACAACTTTTAAAGAAGAATTAACAAAAAAAGGAATTATATTTTGTTCTATATCAGAGGCAATTCAAAAACACCCTGACCTTGTAAAAAAATATCTTGGTTCAGTAATACCTTTAAGTGATCATTATTTTGCGACTTTAAATTCTGCAGTCTTTACAGATGGTTCGTTTGTTTACATTCCTCCCAATACGAGATGTCCGATGGAACTATCAACTTATTTCAGAATCAATGCTTCTGAAACCGGTCAATTTGAAAGAACTTTAATCATTGCAGATAAAGGAAGTTACGTAAGTTATTTAGAAGGTTGCACAGCTCCCATGAGAGATGAAAATCAACTTCATGCGGCTAATGTGGAATTAGTAGCTTTAGATGATGCAGAAATTAAATACTCAACTGTTCAGAATTGGTATCCAGGAGATGAAAATGGTGTAGGTGGAATTTATAATTTTGTAACTAAAAGAGGAGCATGTAGAGGTAAAAATTCAAAAATTTCATGGACACAAGTAGAAACCGGATCAGCAATTACATGGAAATATCCTAGTTGTATTTTACAAGGAGATAATTCTGTAGGTGAATTTTATTCAATAGCAATTACAAACAATTATCAGAAAGCTGATACTGGTACAAAAATGATTCACCTTGGAAAAAATACAAAAAGTAAAATAATTTCTAAAGGAATATCTGCTGGTAACGCAGACAATATGTATAGAGGACTTGTTGATATTAAAAATAAAGCTAGCAACGCTAGAAATTACACTCAATGTGATTCTTTATTAATGGGCAATAAATGTGGAGCACATACTATTCCTTATATAAAAAATAATAACGCAACTTCAACAGTAGAACATGAAGCAACTACAACAAAAATAAATGAGGAACAACTTTATTACTGTAATCAAAGAGGATTAGATCAAGAAGAGGCTGTAAGCTTAATTGTTAATGGATTTTGCAAGGAAGTCCTACAACAATTGCCAATGGAATTTGCAGTCGAGGCACAAAAACTTGTTTCAATTA
>MDTB01039375.1_pt1 | contig 13651 bp, 15 predicted proteins | sample 811161 | NCBI WGS metagenome assembly MDTB01 (sample SAMN05326650, study PRJNA326480) | marine metagenome | isolation source: seawater | place: Mediterranean Sea | collected 2009
AGTAGAAATACATTCTGGGGTCCTGGATCACGCAGTGAACCAGACGTTTTTCTGTTCTGACCCCAGTCTTCCCGTCACGTACCCACCGCGCACTCAAATCGCCGAACTACCCTGCCTGGATTGATCAGAGTTTGATCGAACTCATTGTCTAGGGCGATGGTCAGTATACGGAGGCTATGGAATGCCATGTAGTACCTCAAGAGTGAGCGGTCAACGCGACCTGACAATCGAAAACAGACCTCCTATAGTCGAAACGGCGCAATCGTAATCCACCGAAACGGTTGTGAAAAAAGATACGTAAACGGTTTCTCCTGAAACGGTCGACCTGCGAGAGACAAATCCGCCATTCGCAACCATGCAATGTCGCATTTCCGGCGATGCGATGGCCGCGTTATTCCAGTCGATCACACCTGACGTGCGGTGTTTATCAAACATCACGTTGCCGATATGAAAATTTCCGTGACAGATCTGTTGTCGCACGTCTGGTGACGGCAGGTGTTGACGTAGTCAATGTAACCCCGACCGCAGTCTGGGGTCATCAATCCGCTCAGCGGAGGAATTCAGGCCATCAAGCATCGACTCAATCTGAAGTGTCGCCGGATCAAGTTCAGACGCCTGACTCTGATCGATGAACGTAGTGCAGGGATCCGATAGAGTCGACGCGCAATCATAGTCCACTGCATGCTGATGATCACAAGCCCTCCTAAGACGACCCACGCTGGTACCCACGGCCACGCACCGCTAATGATGCCATTCGCATCCAACACAACAAACATGCAATACAGTAGCCAGAACAGTCCCGTCAGCCAGAAAAACCGATCCAGCCCCGAATGATCCAGCAACTCCTCCATGATGACGAAAAGGCGCTGCGAGAACATCAGCATGGTCCTGATAGACAAGGACTTCAGCTACGGGATATCCAAGATCATGCAGCGTCCTGTGGACCATGACCTCTTTGGCCACGCTGCCCAAATCCTCATCACCCACCGCTCGACAGATCAAAGGCCGTGCAGCCCAGGGTGCTTTCGAATCACTCGCCTTCAGACTGAAACGATAGATCGCAGATCCAGACATGCCACCCTGGACGACTCTGAGCGAATCCAGATAGTCGAATTCGGAATCAGCCAACACGATCCGAAGGTTATCCCGCATGCGATCAATGTATAACGCCTCTAATGCTTCCTCGGTCGACACACTGAATTCCACAGAAACGAAGACCTATCCTCTGACCCGAGGTGACACGCGTCAACCTCACGGATTAACGAACAAACGTCGTCGCAATTGCTAAGGATTTGTTGAAGTAGATCGTCCAACCCATTGCCCAGACATATCCGACCAGTATATAGCCGACCAACATCGTTACGATCATGGGGTCTGACCGAATGTCACCGCCCATGTAAAGGCCATGTCCGATGCGGATCATCAGCAGGGTCGCGCCAGCCCAGAGCCAGATTACATTCGCGAGCACCGCATGCGGAGCCTTGAACACCAGCATTCCCAGGGGCACCAGAAACAGTGCAAACAACGTCACAAGCAGTGGCCTGGGATAGTCATAGAACCATCCCGAAAGCCCTGCGGCATAAAAGCCGGCAAGTGGAATAGAACACAGACAGTAAATCCACAAGGCGGGCGTAACCAGTCCCATCGTCATATCCTTTCCCCCAGCCGGTATCCAAAGGTATAGATCACGCTGGGAACATTCCGCCGACTGGCGATTGAAGTCAACGATCCGGAGCCCGGTCTCGGTATCCACCACCTTCAGTAGCATCGACTGGCGCTCACGTGCCCGGGAACTGACACGTTGGGCAGCCAGGCTGCCTGACGCTAGCCTGCTGACTGGAGCGCCTCTCCTTTCGTCTGGGTACGCCACATCAGGCGGCTGTCTTCCTGATGCATCGGTTCTCGACGGTGCATGAGCATCCGGTTATCCCAGATCACCACCTCTCCTGCCTGCCAGTGATGGCGATAACAGAACGCGGGTTGCGTTGCGAAGCGCCAGAGTTCGTTGAGGAGCACCTCGCTGTCAGCCAGTTCAAGGCCCGGAATGTATGCGTTGGTACGCCGTCCGAGGAACAGTGCAACCTCACCGCCATCAGGAATTTCCAGCAAGATCGGATGGGCATGACCAATCGCGGTTACCGGTGAGGACGGGGGTGACATTCCTGGTCGAAGCGCACCACTACTCCCGTACGTTGAGTCGTGTTTGATGGTCAGCCCTTCAACGCGCTGCTTCAGATCCTCCGGTAACTTTCGTGCTGCCAGAATCTGGTTACAGAACCACGTGTCACCTCCGGAGTCGGGCACCTGGCGTGCATTCAAGAGACTGAACGTTGGCGGTACAGGGATATAGGACATATCGGTATGCCACTCCCAGTCACCGTAGAAACTGTCATCCAGATCACGTTGCTGGCCCTGGGCATCGACATTTCCCAGCAAGGTGAGATAGGGGTCCCGTCCCTGTGCTCTCTGGGCGGCAACCTGCGATTCGATGTCATCAGGCATGCCGTCCTTCGTGTCACCTTTCCCATAGCCAGTGATCATGCCTGGCGCAAACTCCGCATCACCAAACAACGTCGTGAGGGCAGACAGCTGCTCGGTACTGAGCAGCTGATCAAACTCAAGGCAAAGCAGGCCCAGTCGCTCCTGATGAATCCGGCGCAAATCGGAAACAGCAGAAATCCGCTCCGGATCGATACCAGACACCCTGGCTCCAAACGGAGAATCGGTCAGTTCTGATATCTGTAGCGTCATCTCATTCGTCTCCGTTCCGTGATGCTACCGTTGACTTACCGAAGAGAGACGCTGGTTATTGGTCTCTTTCTTCTCTTTGTCTCTCGCGTTGTGCCTCGCGGCGGCGTGCCATTTCCTGCCACATCGGCCCCTTCAATATCGACGAAGCTGGGCCTGAAGGATCTGGCGCCAAGGCATCACTATTATCGATCTTCAACTGTAGCATGTTGTCCACTCGTTCCTTCACAATGCCCAGGCCATCAAACGGATAATCGTGGTCTACATACGGACGAACATTATCTGTGATCATGTAAAAGTGGCCCGCAGCAATGTGATCGAATACCTGCTCGGCATGTCGTTCAGGTGTCATCGCAAGGTCACCATGGTTCCGTGGTCTGATCTGTTCAACGTCATCGGATGATGAGTCACCTGCCGCAACGGCTGCATTGGTTTGACTGCTGGTCAGCAGTGCCGTCGACACGATACACGGACAGAGGACATGAACCCTGATCTGTGGATACCGGCGGGCTAGTTCAAAAGACAGTGACTCTGTTAGCGCGACCACCGCATGTTTGCTTGCCTGGTAGGCTGAACCCCCACCGTCCCCTCGTACTAGACCTCCGACCGAGGCAGTGGGACACACGATGGCGGTTTCCGTTTGTTCCTGAAGGACCGGTACAAAGGTCTTCAGTGTGTTCACCACGCCGAGGACGTTCACGTTCAGCGTTGTCTGCCACTCGGTCAACGTGCTCTTCATAATAGTGTGATTGAAACTCACACCGGCGTTGGCAAACACCGCGCCTATCGGTACATCCGGAAAGGCCATCTGGATCTGCATCAGGCAGGATGCTAGTTGATCAGGATCGGTCACATCACACGCGATGCCCAGCACCTGGACCTCCAGTTTTTCCTGATGAATCCGTTCCTCAAGCTGAGCAGTTGCGTCCCGCACAACGTTGTCATGCAGGTCTACCAGCACCACATGCATCCCAGATTGTGTGGCGGCGTGTACCGCGATGCCCCAGCCGATACCATTGTTCCCGGCACCCGTGATCACACAGACGCGTCCTTCAAGGTCGTTTAGATCAAATTCATCTTGCTGCTCGCTCATACGTCATTCCACCTGTTCAAGATTGTTCAAGCTGTTCCAGAAAAGCCAGCAGATGCGCCATCACCTCATCCGGTCGCTCCTGTTGTACCCAGTGCCCGGCCCCCGCCACAAGGTGAACACCTCGCATGTCAGTGCATGCCCTGTTCTGCATGGCATCCAGTGCACCGGGCGTCTGGTACACCCCCCAATCCTGCGCGCCCGCTACGTACAGGGACGGTACGTCGATGGTGCGACGCGCGAACAACCGAAGATCAGCGCTGTGTATGGGATCCACACCGCAGCGATAGGACTGAAGTCCACCCTGGAAACCGGTGCGTTCGTATTCGCGGCTGTAGACGCTTAGTGCTTCCTCAGTCAGCCATTGGCATCGCTCGATTTCCTCGCTCGTCGGCATGTGATGAGCCACCGTTTCCGCCATGGTTTCGTGCGCGTCCATCACGTAATACGTCGGCATTTTGGCAATGTCCTCGGCCCGCCATGCGGACAGCGGCTCGGGGGCGTTCTCAGCCCAGTCAGCACTTTTCATGTGGTAGTAGGCCCGTAGAAATTGATGGACGCCTTGCGGTGCGCGCCACATATCGTCGTTCGCGGGCGGCGTACTGTAGTACCACCGATAGTGTTTGCGAGGCCTGGGCAGCGCTGCAAGATCGGCTTCGGTATCAACCCGAGTTGTCGACGGACTGCGCGTACCTCCAAAGGGAAGTGAGGGACCACCCCCGAAGGGTGCACTCATCAATACCACTGAGCGAAAAACATCGGGACGGATCAATGCACAGTGCGCGGCGACTGGAGACCCATAGTCATGCCCCACAACACAGGCGACTTCTGAGATACCTTTCGCGTACAACAACGCCAGCGAATCGATGACAAAGTGACTCATGCGAAATGTCGAGAGGTCTACCTCGTAGCGATGGTCAGTACCCGTGGTCCGGCCATAACCTCTCAAGTCAGGCGCGAGTACGTGATATCCGGCTCCCGCCAATGGCAGCATGAGCTGTCGCCAGCTGTATGCCAGCTCCGGGAATCCGTGCAACAGGAGAACCGTGGGCGCATCCGCGTCGCCAGCTTCCAATACGTGAACGTTCAGCCCATTGACGTCCGGCACCTGTCGCGATCGGATGCCTGCCGGTAAGACGTCCGAGTATCGGAATTGTGCTGAATCACCCAAGGTGCCTAACCACGAGCCGCTAGTTCTTCAGCAAGTGCCAGCACCTGCCGCGCCTGCTTCAGATGCGGCATATCGAGCATTTTCCCGTCGATACTGGTCGCACCGACACCTGGATTACTTTCAAATGCGTCCACCACCTGCTTCGACCAGTCAATCTCTTCATCACTGGGTGTAAATGACTGATTGATGATGTCCACCTGTCCAGGATGGATCGCGAGTTTGCCGACGAATCCATTCCGTCGATCATGTGCGCACTCTTCGGCAAGACCTTCGTCATCACGAAAGTCGGTATAGACCGCACCCACCGGCTGCGCATCAATCGCCCGCGCTGCCGCCAGCGTCAACGATCGCGCCAGCATAAATGGTGCATCGTACTGCTTAGTACCTGGAATCCGATTTTCAGTAGCACCCAACGCTGCCATCAGATCTTCCGCACCCCAGGTCATTGCGACGAGCCGTTCGCTCACGCCTTCAAGATAACTCTCGAAGCGCAAAAGCGCATCGGCGGTTTCCGTCGCCACACAAATAATCTTGGTGCTGCCGAGTGGTAACCCTTCACGAGTCTCCAGCGCTGAAAGATAGTCGGCCAGCTTATTGATATCCGCGGCCGAAGAAGGTTTCGGCAAACAGATTCCGTCCGGTGCGCCCTGCATGACGGCAGCAAGATCGCCCAGAGACAGTGGTGAGTCCATCGGGTTAATGCGAACCCACAGTTGTTGTGTGCTTCGATCGGTACGGTCCTTCAGATAGTCGACCAGTTTCGCCCGTGCTTCCTCCTGCCGGTCGTCTGCTACCGCATCTTCCAGATCCAGAAGCAAGGCGTCTGCAGGGTTGGTTCTGGCTTTCTCGAGTTTCTTGTCGCTGTCTCCGGGTACAAACAGCCAGCTTCGTATAATCAACTTCAGTCCCTCTCTTGGATTGTTAGGCCGGTTTCTTCTTCATGAGAGCCGTTCGCAGACAATAGGCGATTTCCTCGTCGCGCTGATTGAGTCCAATGTGCTCAAAGACGACAAGCCCCGTATCCGGACGTGATTTCGATTCACGCATCTCTGTGACTTTCGAGATCGCGTGCATCGTGTCCCCATGGAGCACCGGGTTCTTGAACCGGACATCGTTCATCCCGAGGTTAGCGACGGTTGTACCCAGTGTGGTGTCTCCTACCGTGACACCAATGAGCAACCCCAGGGTAAACAGACTGTTCACAATCCGGGTACCAAATTCCGTCTGACTCGCAAATTCCTCATCAAGGTGCAATGGCTGAGGGTTGTGTGTCATGGCACAGAACATGACGTTGTCCATCTCAGTGATGGTACGGGTCAGGGCATGCTGGAATTCCATCCCGACCTCAAATTCTTCGTAATACAGACCGGCCATCGACGCCTCCTCTGGGTCAATCGCGCATAGTACCGAAAAAACGGCACCGAAAAAGGGTACGGAAAAAGCGCCCATTCGCGCGACGCCGTCCGCGTCCAGATAAGCGTTGTCCTGTGTATACTCAGGGCAAGCCCGAGGGCTTGAACCCAAAACAAAAATAACGACTCGCCCATGGACACAGCCTCACAGCCGCTCACCGCCGCCGGTGACGAATACACACAGCCTACCGGACAAGCTGAAGCAGCGCCGAGTACGCTGGCAGGCACGCTGCGATATCTGGGGCCCAGCGTCATCATCACTGCAACCATCGTGGGCTCCGGCGAGATCATTCTCACGGCGAGTCTGGGTGCCGCCGTCGGCTACAGCATGCTCTGGTGGGTCCTGTTCTCCTGTTGGAGTAAGTCGATCCTGCAGGCCGAACTCGCGCGGTACATCGTCCTGTCAGGGGATACCTACCTGCGGATGCTGAATAGAATACCCGGCAAAATCCCCGGACCCCGACAGCCCTTTTCATGGCCCATTGGTCTGGGTCTCATTGGTTTCGCAACCGGTATCACTGCGCTAGGCGGCTTGATCGGCGGAGCAGGACTTGCAGTGTCGCTGGTTTTCCCTCAGTTACCCCCGATCTATGCCGTCGCAGGCCTTGCTGTCCTCGCGGCTGCGTTGCTCTGGACCGGACAATACAACCGCCTGCAATCAATCATGCTGATTTTTGTCGTGTCATTCACACTGATCACAGTGACCAGCGCGCTGCTGATGCAGGGAACTGACTACGCCACCACTGCTGCCGATGTCATCAGTGGATTCACGTTTGAATGGCATGTGAGCTTCGCTGTGATGGCGCTCGCTGCCTATGGTTTCACGGGCGTCAACGCCGGAGAAATCGCTGCCTATACCTACTGGTGCATCGAGAAGGGGTATCCTGCGCGGATCGGACCGTTCGAAGACACGCCTGACTGGTACGAACGCGCGCACGGCTGGCTCAAGGTCCTCCGAACTGATGTCTGGGTGACCCTCGTCATTCTCACCTGTGCAACAATCCCGTTTTACTTTCTGGGCGCCGGTGTCCTACACAGTATTGGTGAAACACCGGAGGGTACGGAGACCGTACGCCGATTGTCTGCCATGTTCACCGAAGTGCTGGGCGAGTGGTCACTGATCCTGTTCGCCATCGGTGCGTTCTGTATTCTGTATTCCAGCACCGTCGCCGCTGTCGCCGCGGGTGGACGATATATTCCCGACTATTTGATCGAACTGGGCTTTATGTCGCGGGATCGCGTGGATCTGCGTCGGAAGATCATTCGATGGTACGGTCTGATTGTGCCCTTCATCGGGCTCGGTATGTACTGGGGATTCCAGAATCCGGTGCTGATGGTCACCATTGGTGCCTGCTTCGCTGCATTCATGCTACCGATTCAGAGTGGCATCACCATCTATCTGCAGAAGAGACGGCTGCCCGAAGCCGTTCAGCCCAAATGGCCTGCCAAATATCTTCTACGGATCATGTTTGTAGTCCAGGCTATCCTCGCTGTGCTGGTGATCTATTTCCCGATCCTAGGGTGACTGACACCATCACACTGGGTGCCGTGCATTCAAACGACCGGTTCGTCTACAATCCGGGTTTTCGGCAAAACGACAACCGCTATGAATTTCGGCTTTACTGAAGAACAGGCACTGCTACGCGAGCAGGCTCGCCGTTTCCTAGATGACGAGGCCAGTATGACCATGGTCCGGGAGTTGATGTACTCCGACGAGGGTTTCTCAACCGCGCATTGGCAGCAACTTGCAGACCTCGGCTGGCTTGGTTTGATCATAGACCCTGACCACGGTGGCGTTGGGCTGACCTGGGTCGACCTGATTGTATTGCTCGAAGAGATGGGCCGCGGCCTCTATCCTTCACCCTTTATATCGACCACCCTTGCGGCATCGGTGTTGGGCGACTTGGGGACAGATGCGCAGAAGAAAGCCTGGCTACCCGGGATGGCAACAGGGCAGCAGATCGCGACTCTGGCGTTGTTTGACCGACACGGGGACCCGATTGCTGACAACGTGACACTCGTTGCCGACGGCACAGACGATCTCGTATTGAACGGTATCAAACCATTTGTCGCCGACGCTGGTAGTGCCGATCTCTTCATCACGGCATGCCGAACTGGCGACGCATTGAAACTGGCGCTGATACCCCGCACTGCTGACGGTGTCAGCGTGACGCCTGCAGCAACGATGGACCGTACAAAGAGAACCGGCGTGCTCGAGCTCTCGAACGTTCGCGTTACTCGGGGAGACGTGCTTGATCTGAGTGTCGATCAACTTGCGCGCATCGTGGACAAGGGTGTCGTTGCAGTCACCGCGGAAATGGTCGGCGCCGGCGAGCAGGTGCTCGCAATCACCTCCGGGTACGCACGTGAGCGTCTCCAGTTTGGTCACCCCATCGGAAAGTACCAGGGGGTCAAACACGCACTCGCCGATGTCTACGTCGATGTTGAGTCGTTCAAGTCACTCGTCTACTACGCGGCATGGACCATTGACCACAGTCCCGAAGAATTACCTCGTTCCGCGTCGCTCGCCAAAGCCTACGCATCAGATGCGTTCGCTGAGATCGGTATCAACGGCGTGCAGTTGCATGGTGCGATCGGATTTACTGAAGAATATGACATCCAGCTCTATCTGAAACGTTCAAAGTGGGCGCGGCCGATGTTCGGTGACTCAGACCACCACTACGAGCGAGTGGCACAACTCGCAGCGCTTTAATTCGCAGAGCCTTAACTCGCAGAGCTTTGAGAGCGGCCGGCAACCAGAATATCCATAAGGACACTCACCCATGGACTTTGAATACACCGAAGAAGAAGAAACCTTCCGCAAGGAAGTTCAGGACTTCCTGGATGAAAACCTGCCACCTCACGACCAGCGTGGGAAAGGTTTCATGTCCAACTGGCTCTTCAAGGTGCGTGAGAAGCGATGGGTGGGCTTTTCCTGGCCAGAGGAAGTGGGCGGTGGAGGCGGCACTTTGATGCAACAGGTCATCCTCAAGGAAGAAATGTCAAAACGCCGCGCACCCGCACTCGGTACCTGCATGATGGGGCTCGCCTGGGTGGGTCCGGCCATCATTCAATATGGTACGGAAGAACAGAAAAAGCGTTTCATCCCTGACATTCTCGACAGCAAATATCACTGGTGCACCGGATACTCCGAACCGAATGTCGGCAGTGACCTCGCGGCACTCCAGTGCAAGGCTGTGCGTGACGGTGATCACTATGTCATCAACGGCACCAAGATCTGGACAACGCTCGCACCCATCGCCAGTTGGATCTCAATGCTGGTGCGCACCAACAATTTTGATGATGCGGATGCCAAGCATGAAGGCATTACGGCCCTGTTGGTCAAACTCGACGATCCCGGCATCGAGATCCGCCCGATTGAAAACATGGCAGGTGCCAAGGTCTTTGCTCAGATCTTCTTTGACAACGTCAGGGTACCGGTGGAAAACCGACTGGGGAATGAAGGAAAAGGTTGGGCTGTCACCATTTCCTCGCTTGCGAACGAGCGGTCCAGTATTGGTGAAGTCACCTCGATGTACAGCAAGCTGGCCACCTTAAAAGAGCTGATCAAAACGACGGAGTACAATGGTAAATCTGCCAGTGAGAACCGAGACGTCCGCCGCACTGTGGCTCGCTTTGAGGCAAAGATTGAAGCGATGCGATTGAACGGCCTGCGTTATCTGACCCGCCAGATCAAAGGCGAACCGTTGTCCAGCGAAACCTCCGTAAACAAACTGCACCGTGCTTCACTTGAAGTCGAGATGGGCGATTTCGCCCTCGAGGTGTTGGGACCCGCAGGCCTCCAGCTGAGACATCAGGAAGGCAGCGTCGACAATGGTAAATGGGCCAGCGATGCACTCGACTGGCCCAGTGTGGTGATCGGGGGCGGTACGCCAAACATACAGAAGAACATCGTTGGCGAGCGAATTCTGGGACTGCCCAAAGACTGATCGCGTGCAGAACGTCCGGAACCCGCAACCTCTACGAGGCGCGGCACTCCTCGCCGCCGTGGCCAGCATGTTCATCCTAATAAGTGGCTGTTCACAGTCAGGTCCGCCTGATTTCACGATCTATGCAGACGTGAAAGAAAAGAAGCAGGCGTTCTTCGATTACCTGCTACCCATGGTCAGAATTACCAACGAGGCCGTATGGGAAGAGAGAAAACATCTCCTAGAGCTATCGAAGCGCACTGGGGACAAGGTAGAACTCCAGAAACTCAGCGAATGGCAGTCACTGATCAGGAAATACAAGGTTGATGATCTACCAATGGTCGCGCAACAACATGATGCGCTACTGAGCCGCGTCGACGTGGTGCCGACATCGCTTGTTCTTGCACAAGCCGCCAACGAATCTGCGTGGGGGAGTTCCCGATTCGCGAAAGATGGCAATAACCTGCTTAGTAACTGGGGTTTTGAACCCGGTTGCGGCATCACGCCTGCCAATCGTGATCTTGGCAAGAACCACGAAGTGGCAACTTCGACTCAGTACAGGTCGGTATCGACTACTACATCCATATGATCAATATACACGACGCCTATGGGTCGCTACGTGACGTTAGAATCCGTGCGAGGGCCGCAAACATTGAACTTCGAGGCAGCGAACTTGCAGCCGGTCTACTGCGTTACTCGGAAAGAGGCCAGGAATACATCGACGAGGTTCGCGCGATGATTCGCATCAACAAACTGGATCAGTACGACCTAGTCCGCAACCTCTGAGGGACTACTGCCTGGTCGCGAGCAGCCGCCAGAGTGTCGCTGCGACCAGTGCATGATCAATTTCGCCGCGAATCAGCAGATCAGGAACCTCCACCATGGGAACAAGCTTGACTTCCGTCTGCTCGCTTGCGGTGTTCTGAATTTCCCCAACCGGCACTACATCCCGTGCGACAAACGCATGTAACCGATTGGGGAACAAAGCGGGGTTCGGTGTAATTGCACCCAGGGACTCCAAATTATCCGCCTTGAAGCCGGTCTCTTCCAGACACTCACGAGCGGCAGCGACCATCGGCTCTTCGCCGGGATCTACCATTCCGCCGGGAATCTCCAGTGTGATCTCCTCTGTCCCGTGTCGATACTGACGGATACAAACAAGCTCGTCGTCAGCAGTGATCGGAACGAGGTTGACCCAATCCACACTATCGATGACATAGAAGGTGTGATCCTTGCCCGTAAACGGCGATTGGCAGGTATTTTCAAGCACCTTGACGATGCGACAGTCCGCCATTTCACGAACAGCCGTCTTCTCCCAGACTTCGATGGTCACATATGACTCCAGCTGTGCCTATAAAAATGAATCAACTAAGCCCTGTGACAGGAACCGCAGCCCCGTGCACCACACCCGCATCGTCAGATGCCAGAAAACCAACCACCTTTGCAATCTCGTCGGTCTTTGGCCACTTCGAATGGTCCGCTGAGGGCATATCCGACCGGTTCCTAGGTGTGTCCATGATGCTGGGCATGACACAATTGACGTTGATGCCTTCATCCCTCAGCTCCTGTGCCATGGACTCGGTGAGCCTGTGTACCGCAGCTTTTGATGCACTGTAAGGACCCATCAGGGCGCCTCCGTCCAGACCGGCTTTGGCAGCCACGTTGACGATCTTTCCACAACCGGCTTGACCAGCCGACCCCAGCATCGCCGGTACCGCTGCGCTGACCATATGCACCACAGAACGTGTATTCAGCTCGAACAGAAAATTCCAGGTCTGATCCGTTGTCTCATGAACCTTCTCGCCCATCATGAAACCGCCAGCAATATTGCACAGAACATCGATGCCACCCCAGGCTTGCACCACCGCTTCGGCGGCACTGACACAGCTATCCCTGTCCGTCAGGTCACACGCGAGATAGAGGTGCTTGTCTTCCTTCTCCGGGAACACACTGTTCAGGATTTCATCGGACACGTCGATCACCGCAACGCGGTCTCCGGCTGCCACAAAGTGGTCACGGACTGCTTTTCCCAACGCCCCGGCCCCACCGGTGACGATTACTCTTCGTTCGCTCATGGTTAGTCTTGTTCCAAATTATACTGATACGGACCGAAAGGACTGTGTACTCCGGCCAGCGTGACACCAACAAACTCGTGGTACCGATAGCTTAAGCTGAAGTGCCGAAAATCACTTTCAGAATAAAAAAGAAGATGATGGCGAGAATTGCGCCCGCAGGCAAGGTGACCAACCAGGAGGCGAAAATAGTCCCAACCACCTTGAGGTTCAAAGCTGCAATGCCCCGCGCGAGGCCAACGCCCAGGACACCACCCACCAGCGTATGTGTGGTCGATACGGGCAGGCTGTACCCGGACGCAATGACAACCGTTGAGGCCGCCGCCAGCTCGGCGGCAAACCCGCTGCTTGGCGTCAGTTCTGTGATATGGGTTCCGATGGTTCGGATCACCTTGTAACCGTACGTTGCGAGGCCGAGGACAATGCCTGCTCCACCGAGCAGCAGGACCCACCCAGGTATCGCAGACGTTGAAGCGACCATACCGCCACTTTCGATCACGCTGTTGATGGCTGCGAGCGGTCCGATCGCATTGGCGACATCGTTGGATCCATGTGCGAATGCCATGGCGCAAGCGGTGAAGATCATCAGTACACCGAAGGCCCTTTCCACGTTCACAACATCCCCTTGCGCAGACCGGGTCACTCGTTTGATCCGTGACAATCCATAGATACCAATGGATGCAATGACCAGCGCTGACCCGAGGGAATAGATCAGAGCCTGCTGGAAAGTCACGTCGAGGCCAATGTGCTTAAGACCTTTGACCAGGGTCACCATCGAGACAATGTAGCCCATCATGAAGATGTAGACAGGCACGTAACGTTTGGCGGCAACGAAGGCATCCGGGGCACTAAAGATGAATTTTTTGACGCTCATGTACAGACAGAACGACAGGGTTCCTGCCATGATTGGAGAGATCAACCAACTCGACGCGATCTCTGCCACCTTTGGCCACTGCACCGAGTCAAAGCCAATCCCCACGCAGGCAAATCCAATGATTGCACCGACGATACTGTGGGTGGTGGAAACGGGCCATCCGAACGCTGTTGCGATCAACAGCCATGCGCCCGCCGCCAGCAACGCTGCCAGCATCCCGTACACAAACAGCTCCGGTGTGTCAGCCAGCACTTCCGGATCGATGATGCCTTTACGAATGGTCGACGTCACCTCACCACCGGCAAGGTACGCGCCTGCGAATTCAAAAACCATCGCGATAATAATGGCCTGTTTG
>MDTB01100841.1_pt1 | contig 13651 bp, 23 predicted proteins | sample 811161 | NCBI WGS metagenome assembly MDTB01 (sample SAMN05326650, study PRJNA326480) | marine metagenome | isolation source: seawater | place: Mediterranean Sea | collected 2009
TAATATAATGGTAGCATGTTAAAAGAATTTTATACAAACATAGATAGATTCGGAAATAAACTTTTATATCGTGGATACGATGCAAATGGAAAACGTGTGCAAAAACGAGTTCCATATAAACCTACACTTTATCTTGAATCTAAAAACAATGCAACTAAATGGCAATCCATTTACGGAGAGAATGTTGAACCTATAACTTTTTCTTCTATGTACGAATGCAAAGACTTTTGTAAGACTCATGGTTCTGTTGCAAATATTTACGGAAACAAAAAACACATTCCTGCTTTTATTCAAGAAGTTTTTCCTAATGAAATTTCCTTTGACAGAGAATTAGTAAATGTTGTTTCTTATGACATTGAGACTGAATATGGCCACGGATTTCCCGACCCCGATAATCCTATTGTACCAATACTTTCTATTGCACTAAAAAGCTCTCGCGAAACTTTCTATCGTGTTTGGGGTATGGGTGATTATACAATAGAAGATTCAGAACTTGATTTAGATATTCAATATTATCATTTTGATAGTGAACCTGAAATGCTTGCTAACTTTGTTGAGTATTGGTCTAACCCTGAAAATACACCAGATATTATTACTGGTTGGAACACAAGACTTTTTGATACACCTTATACATTAGCTCGTACTGGTTACTTATTAGATGAGAAAACAGCTAATAAATATTCGCCTTGGAATAAAATCGAAAGACAAGAAATATTTATTCGTGGTAGAAAACAAGTTGCATATAAAATTTCTGGTATTAACGAATTAGATTATCTTGACCTTTTCAGAAAGTTTGCTTATACTTATGGTAATCAAGAATCATATTCGTTGAATCATATATCACATGTTGTTTTAGGTGATAAGAAAATAGACTATTCTGATTTTGGTTCTTTACGTAATCTGTATGAAGAAGATTATCAAAAGTTTATTGACTACAATATTAAGGACGTAGAACTTATTGAGCGTATGGAAAATAAACTTGGGTTGATTACTCTTGTATTAACAACTGCTTACATGGGTGGTGTAAATTACAATGATACACTTGGCACTTGCGCGATATGGGATGCTATCGTTTATAGAAATCTTTGCCGTAAGAAACAGGTTCCGTTAGCAGATCAGATTCCACAATCACATTATAAGATTAGAGGAGCTAAAGAAGAAGCAACTCAAATTGCTGGTGGGTATGTGAAAGAAGTTCAAGCAGGAATGCATGATTGGGTTATGTCATTCGACCTTAACTCACTGTATCCAAATATTATTATTCAGAATAATATGTCGCCAGAAACTCTTTTACCTAATATGATTGATACTTCAGTTACTCCACAAAAATTACTTGATCAAGAAGTAACTGCTGACTCTGAAGCTTGTTTATGTGGAAACGGTTCTGCTTTTAGAAAAGATAAGAAAGGGATTCTACCAGAGATTGTTGAAAACCTTTATGCGACTCGTGTTGAAATAAAAAATCAGATGATTACAGAAAAGATAAAGCTAGAGTCTATTGCAACTAATAAAAAAGAATATCGACTTGTAGAAAGTAATATCGCAAGATTAGAAACTTCACAACACGCAATTAAGATTCTTTTAAACTCTCTTTACGGAGCCATGGCAAACAAATACTTTAGATATTATGAACCACAGATTGCAGAAGGTGTAACTCTTACCGGTCAAACTGTTATTAAGCGCGGAGAACAAGCTGTGAACAGATATATGCAAACTATTATGGCAGATAATAAAGATCGCGTAATTGCTATTGACACAGATTCTCTTTATGTTGGTGTTAGTGATATTGTAGAAAAACATTCTGATAGAGACCCTGTAGAATTTCTAGATGAATTTGCAAAACAAGCATTAGAAAAAGTTCTCGATAAAACTTACGAAAAATATTCTAAAGAAACTAATGCATATTCAAACCGTATGGTTATGAAACGCGAAGCTATTGCTGATCGTGGAATATGGACTGCTAAGAAAAGATACATTCTTAACGTACATAATAACGAAGGTGTTCAATTTGCAAAGCCTAAAATAAAAATGATGGGTATCGAAGCTGTTAAGTCTTCTACTCCAATGGTTTGTCGTAAAGCCATGAAAGAAATGTTCAAGTTAATGATGACTGCAAATGAAGAAGAAACACAATCAGCTATTGCACAATTTAAACAACACTTTAAAACTCTTCCTGCTGAAGAAATTGCTTTTCCACGAGGAGTAAGTGATGTTAGTAAGTTTGCAAGTAGAACTTCCATTTACAAAAAAGGAACTCCAATTCATTGTCGTGGTGCTTTACTTTATAATCACTATCTTAAGGTACACGGATTAGAAGATGCTTACGAAAAAATTGAAGAAGGTAATAAAATCAAATTCCTTTATTTGATGATACCTAATACTATTAAAGAAAATGTTATTGCATTTAATAATGTTTTACCGAAAGAGTTCGAACTTGAAAAATACATAAACTACGATTTACAATTTAAGAAAACATTTTTAGAACCATTAGAAATAATTTTAGATTCGATTGGTTGGAGGAGCGAAGCAGTTGCTGATTTACAAGCCTTCTTTGAATTTTAATAATGAATAATAATATAACAATAATATTTGAAGCTATAAGTTGTATACTTGCAATATTAAGTTCTTTATATCTTTCTATAATGACTAATAGCGCAAATATGCTAATGGTATTCAGTTGTTTCTTTGTTAGTTCAGTTGCTGGTGTTATAGCTTTTAAAAGACGTAATTTAAAGTGGCCATTAACTTTACAGTCTTACTTTGTTTTAGTAAATCTATTTGGAATTACAAGAACATTAGGATGGTTATAATGGGTAAAGGAATGACACCAAAGAAAAACTACGACGATAAAAAGTATAAAAAAAATTATGATTCTATCGATTGGTCAAGTGTAAGAAAAAACTCTAAAGGACTTATGGGTTCAAAGACTAAAGTACATAAAGATAAACGCTTAAACGAAATAGAAAAACAACATAAAAAAGAAATAGACAATGTCTGAAGATTTTGATATAATACTAGAGAAAATAAAAAAATTAGAAGATAGAATTTTCTGGCTAGAGAAGTGGAAAAAAGACGAAATCGAAAAACAGTATATAGAAGAACATAGGAGGCGCCGTGGAGAGTGATGATAGTTTATGGATGTCTCATTTGTTAGGAAAATTGGAAGAGGATAATATGTGGACAGAAGATATGAATATGATGCATGAACATTATGGTGTTCACGATGTAATTAATAAAATGGATAAAGATAAACTTCGTAAGTTTTTGAAGTTTAGAACAGAGTGTATCCAAGAAGAAGTAGATGAACTTGATCAAGCTGTTCGAGGTAAAGAAGTAGATGCAGAAGAAACTGTAGATGCTTTAATTGATATATGTGTATTTGCGATTGGAACTTTAGATTTATTTGGTATAGATGGTCATAAGGCTTGGAGAGAAGTCTACGAAGCGAATATGAATAAAGAGATTGGAATTAAGAAAGAAAGACCAAACCCTTTTGGTTTACCTGATCTAATTAAACCATCTGGCTGGGAGCCACCAATCCATACGGACAATCATGGAAAGTTAAAGAATTTGTAATGGGTACACCTTTCATAGGACAACATGATAAAATGCAGATAAGCACAATATTATTTTTATGTTGGCTTAATACTTTTTTACTTGGTTTAATACTAGTGGGAATAATTTTATATTTAAAATGAATTATAGTTTAACAATATTTAAATCTATCTTTGATAATAAAACACATCGTCAAATGACATTTCAATCATTTGATGAATTTGAATCTACAATGAAATCTTTACAAAAAGATGTGAAGAGAAAACCAAAGAAAGGGGAAAGACCAAATGAAGAAACAGCCGCACTTATCTCACCAGCAATTTATAAAAGAGATACCACAAGAGCTAATTCAAACGTTATACAATGGGGTGGATGGGTTGCTCTCGATATTGACGACTACGATGGAACCATTGATACAGTGTTGGATAGATTTAAAACCTATCGGCATTTTTGCTATTCATCAGCCAGTTCTTCAAAAGAAAAACCTAAGTGTAGAATCGTCTTACCCCTTACAAGACCTATTCAGAATGAAAAAATTAAACACTTATGGTTTGCCATTAATAAGGAATTTGGAGAAATAAACGATCCACAGACTAAAGATTTATCTCGTATGTATTATATACCTGCGCAATATCCAAATGCTTATACATTCTTTAGTAATAATCAAGGTAATCATATTGACCCCGACGTGTTAATGAATAAACATACTAATGATTACGAAGTTTTAAAAGAAACATCTGGAAAATGGCCAGAAAAAATTAATGAGATGTTAGCATCTTATAAAAAAGAAAACTTAACAAACACAGATATACAATGGTCCTCTTATCGCGATTGCGCATTTGTTAATCAACAATTAGTAACAGAATACAAATTAATTTCAGAAACAGGTTGGTATCATAAGATGTATCAGATTATGGTATCAATTGCATCAAAAGCTTTACGTAGAGGTTATCCTATAACACCAAACCAAATAGAAACTTTATGTAAAGAAATAGATTCGGAAACAGGAGGCTGGTACAAACACAGACCTCTTGGTTTAGAAGCAGCTCGAGCTTTAGAGTTTGCATTAAAAAGTAATTAGGAGAAGAAATGTTTATTGAATGTTATAGAGTACCAATTCAAGATTGGAGCGAAAACGATTCAGAAATTAAAAAAGATAGTAATAAAGTTTTAATTCCAGTATCAAGAATTGAATATATTCAAACATCACAAAATAATAAAAATAGAGCAGAAATTCTTTTATCAGCCGATAAACGAGTTCATGTTCTTGGAAGTTATGAAGAGATTCTCGCAAGAATTATTAATTTAGGTGAAACAACTCACATAATGAAAAGACTAGGAGATGATTAATTATGAACTATGATAAAGTATTCTTTTGGGCTTCTTTAGCTTCTATTGTAATTTCGATTGCAATTTGGCTAGAAGTTTGGCCAGGAGTTGAACCAGGACTATCAAAAGTAACAGGTATTTTTGTTGGTCTATGGGCACCAACCCTAATGGTTTTATCTAATAGATGTAAAGCTAACTGTAATGGTTAGATTACACTAGTTCCGAGTGCAAACGAGGAACGCTACCTGCAGGGGGGACTGCATTACCAACCCCTTCAATTTATGAAAAAGAAAAAAACAATATTTAAAGGAATGAAAGGTGAACGAATCGAAGTTGATTTAAGTGAACACGATGCAGTTAAACACCATAATAAAACTATTAATATAGAATCGGGTGCTTGGAATGAAAGAAACTTTTCTAATGACCCAACTAAAGTTTATGATGGTATGGAAATTAAACAAGATTATGGAGAACCTTTATTCCCTTGGTTACATGATATATTTAAAAAGAGGAAAAAGAAATGAAAGAAGTATCAGATACTACATTTAAATGGTTATCAAAGTTTTTTATTACACTAGGTGTAATATATTGGGTATGTTTAATCCTTGCAGCTACAGGCTGTCAAACATACGAATATGATATAAAAAATAAGTCCCATAAAACATTCCATTATAATCCAAATGAAACTACAATCTCTCTAGACCCAATGGATAAAACTCAATGGCACGAAAGAGAACAATTTTTAAGACAGTTTGATTATTGACATTTACCAAAGAAAGTGATATATTATTATTATGACATTAGATGAGAAAAACACACAGAAAGAGTCCATCAAAGTATTACAAGAATGTGCTGAGCTTCAAATTAAGAAGTCTCAAGATTACAACAATCCCGATAGTCGTGTTCGACAAACGATGTATTATCCACGAGGTGTTGCAACTATTCTAGATATTGTGTGGGCTAAAGTACTTCGTATGTATTCAGTAGTTGAAGGCATGGAAGAAAATCCAAACTATGAACCACATTTTGAATCACTCGAAGATTCAGCAAAAGACTTAATTAATTATTCGTCTTTTATTGTTGCTTATTGTAGACAAGGTATTGATGGGCAAGATGGTACAAAAGATTATTTAAATAGGAAGATTAAAAATAATGAAGCAAGCGACGTGTGAGATAAGATCAAATCGTATTCGTAAAATTCAGAATGGTGGATATACTGATATCTTTCAGAGAGAAGCCGAAGTAGAAGCTAAACGAAAACAGAACCAAATATTTCAGAGTTTCAGATCAGGAGGTCGCCGTTGGTAATTACTACAAATACAGTTAAGGACGTAATAAAAGATATAGAAACAAGACATAGGTTTAAAGAATATATTACAGATAAATCTGGTTGTAAAACTATTGAAATAGTTAATGCATCTTTTGTTGCTGATAAACCATATCTTCTTCGTGAACCAAGTAAAGAATATATTGCTCGTGAACTAGAGTGGTATAAATCACAATCTTTAAGTGTTCACGACATGCCTGGTGGAGTACCTGAGATATGGGTTAAAGTTTCTGATAAGAATGGATTCATTAATTCTAATTATGGCTGGTGTATTTGGTCAGAAGATAATACTTCGCAATATGATAATGTACTTATTGAGCTTGGAGAAAACCCCGACTCACGTCGTGCTAATATGATTTATACTCGACCAGAAATGTGGCATGATTATTGTTATAATGGTATGTCAGATTTTATGTGCACTAATAATGTACAATATTTTATTCGTAATAATCATTTAGTTACATGTGTTTATATGCGATCTAATGATGCCGTGTTTGGTTACAATAATGATTATGCTTGGCAAGAATATGTTCGTGATAAATTAATTTTAGATTTAGAAACAGACACAGGTAATGTTTACGAAAAGGGCCCAATATATTGGAACGTTGGTTCACTTCACGTATATGAAAGGCATTTCGATTTAATCAATGAACAAGTGGGATATTAGATTTATAAGAATGGCAAAAGAAGTTGCTGAATGGTCAAAGGACCCTTCGACACAAGTTGGTTCTATTGCAGTTAAAAATAGAAAAATTATAGCAACAGGCTATAATGGGTTTCCAAAAAATATTAAAGATGACTCAGCATATTTGCATGATAGAGAAATGAAACTTAAACTTACTGTTCATGCAGAAAAGAATATGATTTATAATGCAGTCGAACATGGAGTTAAGTTAGAAGGCTCTACTGTTTATCTATGGGGTTTACCTACCTGTGTAGAATGTTGGAAAGGATTAGTCCAAGTTGGAGTATCACGAGTTGTAATGCCTGACATTGAATTTGAAAGTGGTAAATGGAAAGAAGGCTGTTTCTTTGCTAAAGAATATATGGAAAAGGCTGGCATAAATATAACTGAATACTTAATGAGTTGGCCTGGATTAGATAAGTGAAAATAGTAATACCTACATTAGGTCGTATTCACGATCAAAAAACTTATAATAGCTTACCAGATAAATGGAAAAAAGAAGTTAACTTCGTTGTACAGTCATATGAATACGAAGAGATGAAAAGTATTTATGGTAATCAAGTAATAAGTTTACCTTCTCATATTAGAACACTCGCACCTACTCGAATGTGGATACAAGAATATTTTTGTATGGAAAGATATTGGGTATTTGATGATGATTTAAATTTTTATATAAAAGATTATGTTAATGATGGTACTCGTAAATGGGCTTCTGTTGAAATGACAGATAAAGATTTTGATGAAATGATAGAGCATGCTCATGACTTTATGGATAAAGGTTATGGTCATGGCGGATGTGCTTCTAATTGGATTATGCCAGTTCCACCAAGAGAAGATGGTTCAATGTATCCATTTAGATTTAATTTCAGACAATGTACAAACTGTTTCTTTAATGGGCCAAGTTTACCACGCATTGAATGGGATAGATGTCAAGCTACTGAAGATATGGATGGTACACTACAATATCTAACAGAAGGTATTCCTAATGTAATCTTTATGAGACATCGAGTAAATTGTTCAGAAACAAATGCAGAAGGTGGATGCTCGGTATATAGAACAGTAGAATACCATAATGAATCACAAAAAGTATTTCAATCTCTTTGGCCTGACTTTGTAAAATTAAAAGAAAAGAAAGTACCTTCTGGTCCGTGGAAGGGTGAAATAAAATTGAATGTAGAAGTAGCTTGGAAAAAAGCTTACAATACAGGAATTGAAAAAAAGAAAGGAACTTTAGATGAGTTCTTCATATAAGTATGCTAGTATAATTCCACTTATCGGTGGAGAAACAATTGCGATGGAAAAAGCATTCGGTAAAAGACCCGAATACATTATGTCTTATAGCGGGTTTGAAGCAAATGATTCACAACTTTTAAATTATTATAATAATGAAGTACCTTATCATGTTCTTGATAAGAATGATGCACCTAAAGAAAGTGTTGATGTAGTAAATTCAGTATGTCCGTGTGCTGGTCTTTCTATGTTAAATACATCAGCTTCTGCAGAACAACCAGCAAATGATTGGATGATTGAGTCAGCAGATTATGTTTTGAAAAATGTTCAGCCTAAAGTTTTTTGGGGTGAAAACGCTCCAGGGTTATATGGCAATATGGGTAAACCAGTTGTAAAAAGACTTCGTGAAGTTGGAGATAAATATGGTTATACAATGACTCTTTATAAAACTAAATCTACTCTTCACGGTTTAGGCCAAACAAGAAATCGTTCTTTCTATTTCTTTTGGAAAGATGAAAGAACACCGTTGATTCCTTATTTTAAAAAAGAACAAGAGCCTATTGAAGAATGTATACGTAATGCTTTTGTTTCTAAAGACGATCCAATGAATGAGTTAACAAATGAAAAGAAACCAAGTGACAATCCTTGGTATCAGTACGCACTTGAGATTACTGGTAAAACTCATAAAGAATTTTATGAAGAATTAGAATCATCTACTAATATAATTAACTGGGTTGAAAAACAACACGGCTTGGAAGGTTATAAAATTATTGGTAAATGGTTTAAAGAAAATGGATTCGAAAAACCAGCAACAACAGCTGAAAGAATGTATAATAAACTAAAAGCTGGTGGTAATGTTATGAAACGGTGTGTTGAATTTGGAAAAGGCCATACATCAGCTTTTGTTGGTCACTTTGCAACTGAGTTAGTACACCCCGATGAAGATAGATACCTTACAATTCGTGAAGCTCTTTCTATTATGAAAATGCCAAAAGATTTTCAGCTACAAGGTGGAAGAAAAAATCTAAATATGATTTGTCAAAATGTTCCAGTTACTACAGCACAGGATATGGCAGCTTCAGTTAAAAAATATTTAGATGGTAATCTCGATTCAATATCATCAAGGTTCGTAAAACAAAGTAACCTTACTCAAACAAGAGAAGAAGAATACGAACCGAATACATTAGATGAATTTTTATATTTACAAACTAGCTAAGTTATGTTATAATATAAGCAACAAAAAGGATTAATATGTCATTATTAGAAAAACTTCAAAAAACATCACGAGTTACAGGAGCTGCTATTTTATCAGAATCTAAATTTTTTAGTGAAAAAGAATTTACTCCCACATCAGTACCAATGATTAACGTAGCACTTTCTGGTGATACAGAAGGTGGATTATCATCTGGCCTTACTGTATTAGCTGGCCCCTCGAAACACTTTAAAACTTCATTTGCTTTACTTATGGCAAGTGCTTATTTAAAGAAACATAAAGATGCGGTATTATTATTCTATGATTCAGAATTTGGTTCGCCTCAATCTTATTTTGAATCTTTTGGTGTAGACACAGAACGAGTTTTACATACACCAGTAACTAACGTAGAAGAATTAAAATTTGATCTTGTAAACCAATTAGAACAATTGGAACGCAAAGATAAAGTAATTGTTATTATTGATTCGGTTGGTAACATCGCTTCTAAAAAAGAATTAGATGATGCCATGAATGAAAAATCAGTTGCTGATATGTCTAGAGCAAAAGCTCTTAAAGGATTATTCAGAATGGTAACACCAATGTTAACATTAAAAGATGTTCCTTTGCTTGCAGTTAACCATACTTATATGGAAATAGGAATGTTTCCAAAAGCAGTAGTATCCGGTGGAACAGGTATTATGTATTCTGCAGATAATGTTTGGATTGTTGGTAGACGCCAAGAAAAATCGGGAACAGAAGTTGTTGGATATGACTTTGTAATTAATGTAGAAAAATCTAGATTTGTAAAAGAAAAATCTAAGATTCCTATTTCAGTAACTTGGGAAGGCGGCATTGCTAAATGGTCAGGTTTAACTGAAGTTGCTATTGATGGTGGATTTGTTATTAAACCAAAGAATGGTTGGTATCAAGCTGTTAATCCAGCAACAGGAGAAGAACTTACAGGTAATGTTCGTATGAAAGAAACTCTTAAAGAAGAATTTTGGACTAACGTATTTGAGAATACTAACTTCAAAGAATGGATTCAAGAGCGATATAAAATTGCCCATGCTGCAATGTTAGAAGAGGACCGAGATGCATAATCAGCGTGGCATAGACTATGACATTATAGAAAGTAATGCAGAAGCACATGCAGATTTCTATTCGATTCGTCTGTTAAATGGTAAATATTCTGATATAATATATACTTATGGAATGGTAAAAGCAGGCGAGAAAGAAAACGACGATGGCACAATGGATTTAAAATTCACTTGGAAACTTGAAGAGAAGCCAGAGTCAATGAAAGAAGATTTAGAAAACTCAATAGAATTTCAAACTTATATTGGGGATATATTAAGAGATATTATTATAGATAGCGTAGATGAGCAACCAGAATATACAAACAATCATAATCAAGAAGTTAATTCAGAATGAAGACTTCTGTCGTAAAGCACTTCCACATATAAAGCCAGAATACTTTGAAGCAGAGCATAGACCAGTCTATGATTTGTTTCTTCAGTTTATAACTAAGTTTAATAAACTGCCAACATCTTCTGTACTTGATATTGAATTGCAACAATCAACATTTACTACTCGTCAAGATTTAGGAGATATAGTTAATCTTATTAAATCAGTTGATGAACCAATAGAATGTGATATTGATTGGCTTTTGACTACTACAGAACAATGGTGTAAAGATAGAGCTGTTTATCTTGCCATTATGGAATCAATTAATATTATTGATGGTAAAGATAAAAAGAATGCTGAAGGAGCTATACCAGAGATTCTTACTAAAGCATTATCTGTTTCCTTTGATTCTAATGTGGGTCACGATTATATTGAAAATGCTGATGGACGTTTTGATTTCTATCACGAGAAAGAAGAACGTATACCTTTTGATATTGATAAGCTTAACGAAATCACTAAAGGTGGAATTACTAAAAAGACTTTGAATATTATCCTTGCTGGTACTGGTGTTGGAAAATCTTTAGCTATGTGTCACTTTGCAGCTGCAGGTTTAGCTCAAGGACAGAATGTATTATATATTACTTTAGAAATGGCCGAAGAAAGAATTGCAGAACGTATCGATGCTAATCTTATGGATATTCCGATTGATCAAATAGAAAACATGCCAAAAGATTTATTCGAAAATAAAGTTGGAAAAATTAAAGCTAAGACTAAGGGTAAACTAATTATAAAAGAATATCCAACATCAACAGCTCATGTCGGTCACTTTAGAGCTCTTCTAAATGAACTCAAGTTGAAAAAAGATTTTGCGCCTGATATGATCTTTATTGATTATATTAATATTTGTGCATCTTCCAGAGTCAAAGGACTTGGTGGTTCTATTAATACTTACTCACTAATTAAAGCTATTGCAGAAGAACTTCGTGGATTAGCTGGTGAATTTAAAGTTCCGGTCTGGTCAGCTACTCAGGTTACTCGAACTGGATTTGCTAATACAGATGTAGAACTTACAGATACTGCTGAATCATTCGGATTACCAGCAACTGCTGATTTGATGTTAGCTTTAATATCTACAGAACAACTAGAAGATATGAATCAGATAATGGTCAAACAATTAAAGAACCGATATAACGATCTTACGAAGAATAAAAGATTTGTTGTTGGAATTGATAGGCCAAAGATGAGATTATACGAAGTAGAAGAATCTGCACAAACTTTAACTAACGAATCAACGCCTCAGACACCATCAGCTGGTCCTCAGTACGATGGGTTTATTGTCTAAAAATACCCATTACTTGCCGTTTTTATAAAAAGTTTTTTAAAATGTTATATACTCTTATAAAGTGTACACATTATAAGGATTAAAAAAAAGATGAAAAAAACCTAAAATAACCCTTGACATACAGCTCACTATATAGTACCATATATATAGAAAGTGAGGTTAGATGAGTTATCTATCAAAAGAAAAAATTGAGTCGGGTCTTTCCGAGTTGTATGAACTGGAGGAGTTTACTCCAAAAGATTACGCTGGTATTAAAAGAATCGAGTGTATTAAAATCAAAGACATTTTTGGGTACTATGATTATCTGAAAATATCCTCTGATCTAAAAGGTATTCCTTATAGTACTGAGTATGACTTAATGAAAGTTATTGAGTACTACGAAAAAGCTTTGGCAAAAGCTCCAAGTGAAAAAGAAGTGGACAACTTCTTTAACAACATTAATGTTGTTGATACTAGTGATTGGAAAGCTAAAGATGTCTACCCCGACTAATAAAGTATATCACTATGATTTAAAAGCCTCATTTGGCGATTTATCGGATGAGCAAATAAACAGTATATTTCAAGATGGCCGTTCGGCCTCACGTTTCTTGGAATATCAACTCGAAAAATGGTTTCCCGATTTAACCTTTGTAGATAAACATGGCTATGACCATATCGATTCAGATGGCAATAAATATGATGCTAAATGTTTTACTAAACGAGGTTCTAAATTCTGCCCTAGTAATATGATTGGGGGCGGCCGAAAAGTAAACGAGAGTGTTTTTTTAGAACATGCTAAAACAATAACTTATATATTTTGTGATATAATAGACTTTCCGAAGGTAAAAATTACCTTTAAAAATGGTGAGGATATGGTTAAAAAATATAAAAATGGTAGTATTCCCTTTAATAAAAGATGTGAAATATTCGAAAATAATCCTTGACACTGCGACTTAAATAGAGTAATATATTAATAGATGGTTAGGAAAGATAAAAATATGATTGAGATTTCTGGTTCTGGTAAAAATAAAAAGGCTCTTGTTAACGAAGCAGCTACCTTTTTTATCAAGGAATTGATGCCAAGAATGAAAACTCTTACTATTAATATTAAACTCAATCCACACTTCCGAGATAATACTGATTCCTACGGTGATTGTTTATGGAGTGAAACCTATTACAGACCACGTGAGTTCGATATGAATCTCGACTCTTCTGATACGGATATTATGATTAAAACCCTAGCTCACGAAATGGTTCATGTTAAACAATGGGCTCGAGAAGAGTTAAAAGACTTTGGAGATTACCATAAGTCTCGTTGGAAAAAAACTTTAGTTGATAATAGAAAAACAAAATATGATGATTTACCTTGGGAAATAGAAGCCCACGATCTTGAAGAAAAGCTTTATGACAAATGGTTAAATTATATAAATAGGAGATAGGAATGAAGACATGATAATCATGCCCGACTTTCGTTTGTTTGGTCGGCGAGAGTCCCGACTTCGAAAAGTAGTTTGAGGCGAGTTGAATTGACTACTGAGTAGAGGAAATATGGGTTACGGTGAAGAGCTGAAAGACCTTACAGAATATATTATATGGGAACTATGAAAA
>MDTB01199057.1_pt1 | contig 13651 bp, 17 predicted proteins | sample 811161 | NCBI WGS metagenome assembly MDTB01 (sample SAMN05326650, study PRJNA326480) | marine metagenome | isolation source: seawater | place: Mediterranean Sea | collected 2009
AAAGCACCCATAATATTTTTACTTTTACCTAGTTTAACAAACCATGTTCCAATAATAGATGTTATTAAACAAGACCCTCCGATAGCCAGCGGATAAATCATCATGTTAAAGTCATTAGGGAAAAAGATTGAAGACAAAACCATAGTTGCCACTATGGTAACAGCGTAAGTTTCAAATAAATCTGCTGCCATTCCTGCACAATCACCAACATTATCACCAACGTTGTCTGCTATCACTGCAGGATTTCTAGGATCATCTTCAGGTATTCCAGCTTCTACTTTACCAACTAAATCAGCACCCACATCTGCTCCTTTTGTAAAAATTCCCCCACCTAATCTAGCAAAAATAGAAATTAAAGACGCGCCAAAACCTAGCGCCACTAAAGCATTGATTATCTCTCTATTATCGACATTAAGATTAATTAAAATTATATAATAAATAGTTATAGCTAAAAGTGCTAAACCAGCTACTAATAATCCAGTTATGGCTCCTGATTTAAATGCAATGGTCAAACCAGATTGTAGACTTTTCCTTGATGCCTCAGCAGTTCTAACATTAGCTTTAACAGAAATTAACATTCCTACGTAACCAGCAACACCAGAAAGAAAAGCTCCTATAAAATATCCTAAACCAACTAAAAAATTAAAAAAGAAACTTACTATAACTAAAACAATAAGACCCACTACAGCTATGGTTTTGTATTGTCTGTTAAGATAAGCCTTAGCGCCAATTTGTATAGCTTCAGCTATTTCTTGCATTTTATTATTACCTGGACTTGAAGATAGAATTTGACCCGATAAAAGATAGCTATAACCCACAGCTAATAAGCCAGTAAAAACAATTAGATAAAGAAGTTCTATTGAAGTATTCATAATTTGTTAAAGATCGATAAATGCCAAAAAAAAACTTAAAACGCAAGTTAATCTTTTTAGAATTTATGAGTATATCCTTGTTTAATATCAGAAAGATTGATAATTTTGTCCTCATTAGTCATTTTTACAACATTACCAATAGATATTTTACCAATCATTGTTACTTTTGTGGATGTTTTTTTTGCTATCTTTAATATTAATTTTCTAAATTTACTTTTAGCAGTAAATAAAATTTGATAATCGTCTCCTTGTGAGACTATATTTATAAGCTTAATCTTATTATTTTTTGCAGCTTTTTCTGCAGGCTTTGAAAAAGGAATACTTTTAAAATTTATAATCGCACCACACTTACTTGCAATGCAAATATTTTTTAAATCTTTAATTAATCCGTCAGATAAGTCAGTAGATGAAGATGCAAATTTATAAAGAAAATTTGAAAATTTTATTGGCAAATTCGGTTCTATATAATTTTTCTTGAAATATATATTTGACATTCCAAGATCTATTTTTTTTTGATAAATTTTAAGTCCTATTGATGAGTCACCAACATAATTTGTAATATAAATGTCATCATTTTTTTTTGCACCAGACCTTAAAATGGGTTTTTTTTTACTTATACCTATAAACGAAATATTGATAGAGTTTTTAAATGATTTAGATGTATCACCGCCACCAAGAAATACTTTAAATTTTTTTGACTCTTTATTTAATTCTTTTTTAAAATTCATTATCCATTTCTCGCTAGTTTTATTAATAGCTAAAGATAAAAAATAAACATATGGTTGTGCTCCTTTACAGATAATATCAGATATTGATGATCTAAAAATCTTTTTAACAAAAAATTTTGGTTCTGAATTTTTAAGATAATGAATTCCCTCTTCAAAATAATCAGTTGAAAAAATTAATTTTTTATCAAAATCATAATATACATCATCTAGTAATTCTAATGATTTTTTATTTCTAAAAGTTAAATTTTTAAGATATTTTTTAATTAAAAATGTTTCAGTTATTTTCATTTCTTATATTTTTTGAAATTTTATCTAAAATAGCATTTAAATATTTAGTTTGTGTGTCTTCTAAAAAAAATTCCGAAGCTTTTAAATACTCACTAATAATTACTTTTTTTGGATTTCCATGCTTAAACATTAACTCATAAACAGCTGCAAAAATAATAATTTTTAACAATTTATCTGTTCGTTTAAAGTTTATATCTGTGTTCAGATGTTTGATTACTGTCTCCTCTATTAATTCTTTTCTTTCCAGCGTTCCTAAGACTACGTCTTTAATAAATTTTTTGTATTGATTTTTTGGAAACTCAACCTCTTCATCAGGATTAATTAATGAACCATAAATTTTTTGAATAATTTTTATTCTAGGACTTTTAGATTTTTTATTTGATTGCAACATTTTTTAATACTTCGATGACAGCTTTGGCTGCTTCAATACCTTTATCTGTCCTAGAATTAACCTGATTCATATTAAAACAAGATAAAATACCGTTCCCTATTGGTTTTTTATTTAATATTGATAGTTGCATAATTCCATTTGTTACACTTTTGGTTATTAAATCAAAATGCGATGTCTCTCCTTTAACAACACAACCTAGAGCAACAAATCCATCGTATTTTTTAATATTTTTTGCAATTATAACTGGTATTTCAAACACACCTGGGACCCTAATTAATTTAACATTGTAATTACTTAATTTTTTTTTAGCACCAGTTTCCAATTTATTTGAAATTTGTGGGTAATAATTTGAACTTATAATTAAGATTTTTTTCATTTTATTATTTCCTGTTTGGTTATCTTTATTCCATACCCATCTAAACCTATAATATTTTTTTTTGATCTTGTTATTAATATCATATTTCTTATTTTTAAATCTTTAATAATTTGTGCTCCAATTCCATAATATCTTAATGTATTAGTATATTTATCTTTATTAGATTTTGTTAAAGCAAAATTTTGACTTTTAATGATAATTAAAACAAAGTTAGTAAATTTCGAAAGATATTTAAGTGAATTTTTTAATATTTGATTATTAAAATTAATTTTATTGTTTATAATATTTATTGATACTACTCTAACTCTAACTGGCTTTGAGCCTTTAAATTTGCCTCTTGTAATTGAATAATGTTCAAAATTATCTAATTTATTTTTAAAAGTTCTCAAATCAAAATTTCCATATTTTTTTGTTTTCAAAACTTTCTTGTTAGTATTTAAAACTAACTTTTCATTTTTAAGTCTGTATGAAATCAAATCTTCAATACTTGCAATTTTTAGTTTGTGTTTTTTAGAAAATTTAAATAAATCATCAAGTCTAGCCATTCTTCCATTCTCATTCATAACTTCGCAAATAACAGCGCTTGGATTTAACTTAGCTAATCTAGAAATATCAATTGAAGCTTCAGTGTGACCAGCTCTTTCAAGAACTCCTCCATTTCTTGCAACTAAAGGGAAAACATGTCCTGGAGATACAATGTCTTTTTTTTTGACTTTTGAATTAATAGCTACTTTTATTGTTTTGGCACGATCATAAGCTGATATACCAGTTGTGATACCACTCTTAGCTTCTATAGAAACAGTAAAAGCTGTCTGCATTCTAGATTTATTAACTGAAGACATTAATGGTAAAGAAAGTTTTTCTATTTGTTTTTTAGTTAAAGCCAAACAAATTAAACCTCTACCATGCATAGCCATAAAATTTATATTTTTCGAATTACATTTAGACCCAGGAATAATCAAATCACCCTCATTTTCTCTATTTTTATCATCAACTAAAATAAACATTTTACCTTTTCTAGCTTCTTTTATAATTTCATTTATTGAAGATAAATAATTTTTATTCATATTAGTTTTTTAGTTTGAACAAATACTTTCCAAAAATATCAAATTCAATATTTACTACACTCCCCTTTTTTAACTTTATTAAATTAGTTAATTTTAGTGTATGGGGAATTATTGTTACTTGAAAACCATTTCGCATTACTTTTGAAACTGTTAAAGAAACTCCATTAATAGAAATAGAAGCTTTTTCAACTAGCTTTTTAGTAAAATTTCTTTTTAATTTAAAGTCTATAATCCAGGCTTTATCTATGATTTTAATTTTTTTAACCGAGGATGTTGTGTCCACATGTCCCTGAACATAATGGCCGGAAATCTTTTGCCCATGTAATAATGATTTTTCGATATTTATCAATTGGCCTACTTTAGCATTTTTAAAATTTGACCTTATTAAAGTTTCTTTAGATAAATAAAATAAAAAAGATCTGCTCTTGATTCTTATTAAAGTTAAACAAACACCGTCACAACAAACTGACTCACCAATATCTTTTTTCTGAAATTTAATTTTAGAAGTTAATTCTATAATAGAGCTACCTACTACATATCTTGGACTTTTTTTGATATTGATAATTTTTCCCAGATTATAAATGATGCCATTAAACATTAGATAATTCTTTCTTTATATAAGATATCTTTAAATAAATTTACTTTAATCTTATTTTTTAATTTGAACCTTTTGATAAATTTTTTTGAACTATTATTTTTACCATCTTTTCTTAAATTTTTATAAGATTTAAATACATAAATACTATTAATTAATTTATTAATGATTAAAAAGTTCATGAATTTAAGTCCAGACTCAACAAAAATTCTGGAAAAACCAACTTTATTAAAATAAATAAAAAGTTTTTTATAATCTTTGGCTGTATTTAATTTGTCAAATCTAAGAATTTTAACTCCCTTTTTTATTAAAAAATCCATTTTTGATTTATTATTAGAACTAGTAACAATATATATTTTTCTATTTTTTATATTAAAGAGTTGAACTCTTTTTTTAATTTTTAAATATCTATCTATAACTATTAGGTGTGGAGATTTTCTTTCCATTCCTTCAATTCTACAATTTAGCATGGAATTGTCTTTATTAACTGTCTTTGAAGTTGTTATAAGTGCATTATATTGAGATCTTAATAAATGTACTCTCCGTCTCGAATAAGAATTTGTAATCCATTTATTTTTCTTATTGATAGTATAATAGTCTTTAGATAAGGCTATTTTACCTTCTAATATTGGTAAGGTTTTTTTTATATAAGAAAAATAACTCTGGTAGAAATTTTTGCCATTATTTTTTTTATTTATTAATTTAACGTTAATTTTTTCTTTTCTTAATTTTTTTTGTCCAAGCAGGCTGGTTCTTGAATCTAGATCATTTGTTGAAAAAAAAACATTCTTAATTTTCTTTTTTATAATTATATTCGTACATGGTGGAGTTCTGCCGTAATGAGCGCATGGTTCCATTGTTACATATAAATTTGAATTTTTAAAATCTAATTTTTTATTTAGGGCGTTTTTTTCTGCATGAGGTCTACCTTTAACAGAAGTTCTGCCTGCTGAAATAACTGCACCCTCTTTTTCTACAACACATCCAACAGAAGGATTTTCATTTGTGGATCCTAAATTAATTTTAGCTTGCTCAAAAGCTAAGTCTAAAAAATCTGAGTTATAATTATTTGATTTATTTTTTCTTATTAACATCTAATTTGCCAACGTATTCCTCAAATTCTCCAACTTCTTTAAAATTTGTATATACAGATGCAAATCTTATGTAGGCAATTTTATCAAGTTCTTTTAAATGGTCCATTACCATTTTACCTATTACACTAGACTGAACTTCTGATTGACCCATTTCTTCTAAAGAACGTGAAATTTTTGATACAAGTTTTTCTATTGTTTCGCTATCAATTGGTCTTTTTTTTAAAGCTATATAAAGAGATTTAGCTAATTTTTCTCTTTCAAATGGAGATTTTCTTCCATTCTTTTTTACAACGGTTAGTTCTCTAAATTGAACTCGTTCAAAAGTCGTAAACCTTTGCCCGCCGCCGCAAGTACAAACTCTTCTTCTTCTCACAGCAGTTCCATCTTCTGTAGCTCGAGAGTCTATAACTGAAGTATCTTTTTCTCTACAAAAAGGGCAAATCATGATTATAATAATTATTTATTACTATATATAGGGAAAGAGGAGCAGAGATCAATAACTTCTTTTTTTACTTCTTCTTCAACTTTTGAATTATCTTCACTATTTTTTGATAATCCCTTTACTACTTTAGCAATTAAATCACCAATAAGTGAAAATTCTTTAAAACCAAAACCTCTAGTGGTGCAAGCAGGAGTGCCGAGTCTTATACCTGAGGTAATCATAGGACTTTCGGTATCAAAAGGAATACCGTTTTTATTACAAGTTATATTTGCTCTTCCTAAAGAAGCTTCGGTATTTTTACCATTAACTCTATAAGCTCTAAGATCCACTAACATTAAATGAGTATCAGTTCCTCCAGAAAAAATTTTAAAATCATTTTTAATTAAAGTATTTGATAAAGTCTGCGCATTACTAATTACTTTTTTTGTATATTCCTCGAATTCAGGACTTAAAGCTTCTTTAAAACAAACTGCTTTAGCAGCAATTACATGCATTAAAGGGCCTCCTTGTAAACCTGGAAAAATAGCACTATTGAATTTTTTTATAAGCTCTTCTTTATTAGTAAGTATGATACCCCCTCTAGGTCCTCTTAAAACTTTATGTGTGGTAGAAGTAACAACGTCAGCAAAATCTACTGGGTTAGGATAGGCTTTTCCGGCAACAAGACCAGAGAAGTGTGCCATGTCTACCAAAAGATAAGCTCCGACTTTATCCGCTATATCTCTAAATTTTTTAAAATCTATAATTCTTGAGTATGCACTCCCACCAGCAATAATTATTTTTGGTTTGTTTTCAACTGCTAATTTTTCAACATTTTCATAATCTATGTAACCTGTGTCTTTTTTTACATCATAGTGAATTGCATTAAACCATTTTCCAGATTGAGCTGGTTTAGCCCCATGCGTTAAATGACCCCCAGAATTTAAGCTCATACCTAATATTGTGTCACCTGGTTTTATTAGAGCAAGATATACCGCACCATTTGCTTGCGCACCTGAATGTGGTTGAACGTTAGCGAATTTACAATTAAATAATTTTTTTGCTCTTTCAATAGCTAAATTTTCTGCTACATCAACATGCTCACAACCCCCATAGTATCTTTTACCGGAGTATCCCTCTGCATACTTGTTTGTTAACAAAGAACCTTGAGCTTCTAAAACTGCTCTTGAAACAATATTTTCTGATGCTATTAACTCCAAATGATTTTTTTGCCTATTTGTTTCAGCAACTACAGAGTCAAAAATTTCTTTATCACTCTCAGATAAAGTTGATTCAAAAAAATTATTTAAAAAACTATTTACTTTTATTACTGATGACATAATTATATTTTTCTTACTCTTTTTAAATGACGGCCGCCTTCAAATTTAGTGTTCAAAAAAATCGAAATTATTTTTAAAACATCCTTTTTTTTAGTTAATCTCGATCCCAAAGCAATTATATTAGCATTATTGTGTTGTCTAGACAATCTTGTTGAGGCAAAATTGTAACAAACAGCAGCTCTAATACCTTTAAATTTATTGGCAGAAATCGCCATCCCAGTGCCAGAACCACAAACTAGAATACCCGCTGAGCTTTTTTTTGATTTTAACCTTCTTGAGACTTTTTTTGCAAAATCAGGATAATCTACAGATATTGAAGTTTCGGGACCCAAATCAATTATTGAAATTTTATTTTTAATTAAAAAACTTTTTATATGCTCTTTAATACGAAAACCAGCATGGTCGGAGGCTATGCAAATATTTTTAAACAATGACTTCAAATTATTTAAATGGATTTTCTAAAACACAGGCTACTAAATGAATTCGAGCCTGCTCTCCACCATTAAAAAAGTTATGATATTTTGTATTATTTGTAATTGTCACCGATCCATCCGCTGGTAAATGTTTTGCAATATTTTCAATCACCATCAAACAGCCTGGGTTTGTAATAATTGGAATGTGTAATCTTGGCTCGGGATCTCTGTGCCAGCTTAATGTTGATCTTGGCTCTTTTAATAAAATTCTTACTCTACCTAGTTTAAATTTTTTACTTAAAATATTATAAACTTCATGGAAATAGGTATTTTGAAATTCAGAAACAATCTCGGTGTACTTAGACTCATCAATTTGTTTATCCCTAGAAACTTCTTTTCCGGTTTCATCTGGTTTAGTCCAATAAACACCTCTTATATTGTTCCCTTTAATTGAATTCTCATCACCAGGTATTTTATTTAAAGGAATAGCTCCAAAATGAGAAATACCAAGTGTATCAAATTTTTTCTTACTTAAAATTTTTTCGTAATCTTGTCTTAATTTATTAATATCAAATTTTAAACCTGGAACTTGATAAAAATCATTGAAATTTACTTGTGTCATATGTACTTTTTAAATTACTTTGCTATTAAGATATAATATATATATGTCGCATTATATAAAATAAAATAAGTTTTATAAATGAAAATATTAGGTAGATTTCCAAAAACTAGGTTGAGAAGAGTTCGCAACTCGGACTGGATTCGACGTTTGATATCAGAAAATAACCTATCTGTTAATGACTTAATCATGCCAGTCTTTGTAAGAGAGGGAAAAAAAATAAGAGAAAAGATAAAAACAATGCCAGGTATTTATCGCTATAGTTTAGATTTACTTCCAAAAGTTGTCGGTGAGGCAGCGAGACTCGGTATACCAATGATAGCTCTTTTTCCATGCACACCAAACTCAAAGAAAGATAAACAAGGTTCTGAAGCGTTAAATGAAAACAATTTAATTTGTAAATCAATTAAAACTATAAAAAAAAGGTTTAAGGAAATAGGTATTATGACTGATATAGCCTTAGATCCATATACAAATCATGGACATGACGGAATAATTAAAAATGGATATGTTGATAACGATTTAACCATTGAAATTTTATCTAAACAATCAATTCTACAAGCAAGTATGGGTGCTGATGTTATTGCTCCGTCTGATATGATGGATGGAAGAATTGGTTATATAAGAAAAAATTTAGAAAAAAATAATTTTAAAAATATTAAAATACTTTCTTACGCTGTTAAATACGCGTCTAATTTTTATGGTCCTTTTAGAGACGCAATTGGATCTACCAAAAATTTAAAAAGTGACAAAAAAACTTATCAAATGGATTATAAAAATTCATCTGAGGCTTTAAGAGAAGTTGCTTTGGATATCAAAGAAGGTGCTGATTTAGTTATGGTAAAACCAGGAATGCCCTACTTAGATATAATAAGATCAATAAAAGATAATTTTAAGATTCCAGTTCTTTCTTATCAAGTATCAGGAGAATTTAGTTTAATAAGAAATGGTATAAATAAAAAATTAATTAGTGAAAATGCAATTATTGAGTCTTTAATGTCACTTAAAAGAGCCGGGTCGTCAGCTATTGTTAGCTACTTTGCTCTAGAAATAGCAAGAAAACTAAAAAAAACTAACTGAAATATCCCTCCAGAAGACTCCTTGATTTTGGAAAAATCAAATTATTAGGTATAAAAAATTTATTTAATAGTATAGAGCGAGTAAAAAAAAGTGATTGTTTAATTAATTCATCGTTTATTAATTTTGGAATTGATTTCGTAATAAAAAAAGAAGGTATTTTATAATTAATACCATCTACACTGTGCTCAACAAATTGATTATTGATTAATTTATCTGTTTTTATATTGGATAAGTTTGGGTCAAAACCTAACTCCTTTATGAGGTTTAACTCCCAAAATACGTAAAGAAGTGCCCAATCTTCTCGATCAAAATGTTTTATCAAATCTGTTAAACTTTTATAAACACCTAGATATGGCTGAGACTCAGGTAGTAAAATGTTCAAAATTGAAGTTAAAGACAATAAAGCAGATGTTCTTTTATTATCATTAAAATATTTAGGAGCAATAGGTTCAACTAATTCTGTTTTGAAATATCCAATTTTATTATCTCCCTTTGAATTGTAAAAAATTAAAATCTTATTAGATAATTGTAAATAATTTCTAATTTTTCTTGAATTGCCTCCATAAACAATACCATTAACTCTTCCAAATTTTTCAGTAAAAACATTAATGATATTAGCATTTTCTCTAAATTTTCTTTTCGATATTAAGAATCCTTGTTGTTGCCAATTCATATTTATATTTTGAGATTATTAATCAATTTTTTTGCAGCGTTCTGTTCCGCATCTTTTTTTGATGTACCACTAGCTGAAAATTTTTTTGAATTGGGAATTTGTACTTCAACTTTAAATATTGGTTTGTGTTGAGGACCGTACTGCTTTTCAGTTTTGTACTTTGGGAGAGCCTTGTATTTTTTTAAACTGAATTCTTGTAATTTTGTTTTTGAATCTATTATTGTTAAATCAGATTTTTTAAGAAAATTGTTCCAAATTCTTAATATAAATTTTTCTGAAATTTCAATCCCTTGATCCATATAGATAGCACCAATTAATGCTTCTAAACAATCGCTAATAATTTTTTCATTTGTTTTAATAATTTTTTTATTTGAGTCACCTAAAAACATAAATCTTTTTAAGTTTAAATCTTCTCCGATTTTTGCACAAATTTTTTTATTTACTAAGTTGGCAAATTTCTTATCTATTTCACCTTCTTTAATTGAGGGATAAATTTTTAACAGTGTTTTAGATAAAACCAGACCGATTACTCTATCACCTAAAAATTCTAATTTTTCATTGTTAAAATTAGAGTCATAACTTTTATGTATTAAACTTTGTTTTAGTAAGCTTGAATCATGAAACTTAATCTTAATTATTGATTGCAAAGTTAAGAAATTTGTATCTATCATAAAGTTTTTAAAGTACGATTTAGCCTAAATGATTTATTGAGATTGAACAAATTAAACATGCTACCAATCAGTGTGTCGTTAGAAAAAAAAATTATTTTAGCTTTTCCTACTAAATTTATATTATGAACATATCCAACGCTTGTTAGATATCTACTGTCTTTTGAACAATCTCTATTGTCACCTAAAAAAAAGAATTTATTTTCAGGAACTATAAATACATCAGAATTTTGATAGGATCCCTTTTTTTTATAAACAGCTATATATTTAACGCCATTAGGTAGAACTTCCTCATAAGCTTTTGTTTCTATATTTGTTGAACCACATCGAATATTTTCATTAAATGTTATTGGCGTTCTTTCGATAAATTCACCATTTAATTTAATTCTGCCATTAATAAATTGTAATTTATCACCGGGCAAACCTATTAAACGTTTTATATAATCTGTTCTGTTATCGGCTGGAGTTTTAAAAACTACTAAATCTCCATACTCAGGTGAGCTTTTAAAAATTCTTTTATTAAGTATTGGTGGGCTAAATGGAAGTGAATGCTTACTATAACCATAAGTCAACTTGGAAACAAAAATTCTATCACCAACTAATAAAGTAGGCTCCATCGAAGACGAAGGTATATAAAATGGCTGAATAAGAAAGGAACGAATTAATAAAGCTATAACTAATGCATAAAAAATTGTTTTAACATTATCTATTATAATAACTTTAAATTTATTTTTCATAATGATGTAATGATCGCTGTAGAAATTGCGTGAGTTTTTTCATCAGAAATTGAAATAAAAATATTAATTTTTTTTCTTTTTGTAATTTTTTTAACGATTTTCAAACTGTTACCTACTATTTTAATTAACGGTTTTCCAAGGTTGTCATTTATTACAGTAATTTCTTTAAACTTCAGTCCTCTTATTAAACCTGTACCAAGAGCTTTTAAAAAAGCTTCTTTTGCAGCAAATTTTTTAGCATAACAAGCGATTTTAAGTTTTTTCTTTTCACAATATAAAATTTCATTTTTAGAGAAAATTCTTTTTTTAAAAAGACTATTTTTTTGCAAAATTTTTTTAAATCGAGATATTTCAACAATATCATTTCCAATACCGTAAATAATCATCTGCTTAAAATTCCTCTAAATCTTTTTATTGTTTTAGATAAACCTAAAAAAATTGACTCGCCTATTAAAAAATGTCCAATATTTAATTCTGTAATGTCTTTAATTTTCGAGATAATGTTTGCAGAATTAAATGTTAATCCATGACCAGCATGAACCTCTAAATTAAGTTTACAAGCTAATTCTACAGCTTTTCTAATTTTATATAATTCTTTAGAATAAGATTTATTTTTATTTATTAGATTACACAATTTTCCTGTGTGTAACTCAACGCAATCTACATTTAATCCCTTGGAAATTTTAATATCATTTAAGTTTGGTTCAATAAATAAGCTTACTCTTATTCCTTTTTTTTTAAGTTTTCTTATCGTTGTTTTTAAAAGATTTTTTTTTACATTTAAATTCAAACCTCCTTCCGTTGTAATTTCTTTTCTTTTTTCTGGAACTATACAGACAAAAGAAGGCTTGTGTTTTAAAGCGATTTTTAACATTTCCGATGTACATGCAATTTCTAAATTAAGAGGTATCCTCAATTTTTTTTTTATAATCTTTAAATCACTATCTTTTATATGACGTCTATCCTCTCTTAAATGAATAGTAATTGAATCAGCACCACTTTTTTGGGAAAATAATGCAGCTCTTAAAGGGCTAGGATAGGATTCTCCTCTTGCATTTCTTACCGTAGCAACATGATCAATGTTAACTCCAAGTCTAGGTTTGGGCATTATAAATTTCTGCTTCCTGGTTTTATAGGTTTTATTTTTTTTAAAGACTCTGGAAGATCACTTTCTTTGAAAGTTGGAATGCTTAAAGATACTTGAGAAACTATCTTTTCTTTGAGTTCAGATTTTCCATTCGATCTATCAATGATGCAACCAAATCCTAGAACTTTAGAGTTTGAGTCTTTTACTAACTTTGAACACTCGTTACTTGATTTTCCAGTGGTAATTACATCTTCCATTATTAGAACTTTACTATTAGATGGAATTTTGAAACCTCTTCTTAAAGTAAACGAACCATTAATACGCTCAGAAAATATTGTTTCAATATTAAGTAATTTTCCAATTTCATAACCTATTATTATGCCTCCCATTGCTGGTGAAAGGATTATGTCTATTTTCTCAAATTCATTCTTAATTTTTTGTGCCAGAGAAGAACAAATATCTTTCGCTTTTTGTGGCTTACTTAATAATTGAGCACATTGTATATACTGAGAACTTCGTAATCCAGAAGACAATATAAAATGTCCTTCTAAAAGAGCGTTAGTATCTTTTAAAATTTTTAAAGATTCTTTGTATGAAAGCATTTTTTTTCTGTTTATGACGAATAATTTTAAAATTATATTCTTTTTGTTTTATTTGACTTATCAAGTTTGTGAAGTTTTTTAAATCTTTAATTTTAAGATCAAATGAAAATTTCAAATAATCTACTTTTTTTTCAACTAACTCGACATTAATAATATTGCTATGATTTAAACCGATTAAAGTACTTATTTCACCAAGAACACCTGGTTTATGAGGTAAATCAATAACTAAAGTGCTGCTATATTCTTTTTTAGTTTTTTCGGTTTTATTATCAGACAATTTATCTTGCCAATATCTTCTAATTGAAGCCCTAGCCTTTCCAGTTTGAGATGAGGAAACCCAATGTAAAGACGGAGAAGCTTTTTTAGAGTTTATAATTTGTATCATGTCACCATTTTTTATTTTAGTTTGCAAAGATGACTCTCTTCCATTGATATAACAACCTGTTGCTGTGTCTCCAATTTTTGTATGAACTGCATAAGCAAAATCAATAGCTGATGCTAATTTAGGAAGTTTAATTACTGCACCTTTTGGGGTAAAACAAAAAACATTTTCTTGAAACATTTGTAATTTTGTAAATTCATAATAATGTTCTGGATTAT
>MDTB01174960.1_pt1 | contig 13650 bp, 14 predicted proteins | sample 811161 | NCBI WGS metagenome assembly MDTB01 (sample SAMN05326650, study PRJNA326480) | marine metagenome | isolation source: seawater | place: Mediterranean Sea | collected 2009
AATTATGGTCTTAAATTAAAAAGAAAATGAGTATTTATTTTTACTCTATAAAAAAGATATGCCAAAAGAAGTAAATATTAGTGATGATAAACGCGAGATTGTAAAGAAAGCATCAGGTATGGGATTACCCCATGATCAAATATGTTCTCTACTTGGCATAAGTAAACCAACATTGTATAAATATTACCAAGAAGAACTACGAGAGGGGAAAGCTACTGCTAATTTTCAAGTTGCAAATAATCTTTTCAAGATTGCTACAAGTGAATCCAATGGTGCTGTTACAGCAGGTATCTTTTGGTTAAAAACACAAGCAGGTTGGAAAGAACATAATGTAATTGAGGTAACAGATAGTTCACAAGAAAATGATAAATTTAGAAAACTTATCACAGACATACGAGATTCTAAGCTATCGCAAGAAGATAGCAACAAATCTACTCACTGATTGGATTAAAAAAGCAAGACCAAACCAATTGGTCGTAGATGATCCTGATTATAATATCTATCTCTTTTTATGTGGTCGTGGGTGGGGTAAAACATTATGTGGCGCTTATGACATAATTCAATATTGTTTGATGAATGATAATGTAACCTGTGGTGTAGTAGCACCAACATATTCAGATTTAAGAAGGGTTGTATTTACTGGTGATAGTGGAATTATGAATGTCATTAACAGAGATTTACTTGATGAATCAGGATATAACAAATCTAATAACGAAATAAACTTTTTCAATGGCTCTAAAGTTATGGGTTTCCCTGCACAAGAGCCTGATAGATTAAGGGGTGTACAGTTTCACAGAGTATGGTGTGATGAATTAGCATCATGGCGATACCCTGAGTCATTTGATAACTTGATGATGGCATTGAGATTGGGACAAGAGCCAAAATGTATTATTACAACAACACCAAGACCAACAAAGATTATAAAAACATTAGCAAAAAGAAAAGATACAAAAGTTATTAGAGGCACAACATTTGAAAACATGGATAATCTTGCAAGTTCTTCTATCGAAATGTTAAAAGAACGATATATGGGAACAAGACTAGGTAGACAAGAATTATATGCGGAAATCTTAGAAGATATAGAAGGTGCATTATTTAATATTGATTTGATTGAGAAATCAAGGGTAGAAGAAACACCAGACTTAGAGAGGATAGTTGTTGCTATTGATCCTGCAGTTACCAATAATCCCCATTCAGATGAAACAGGTATTGTTGTTGCAGGTAGAGATAGTAAAGGTCATTTCTATATTCTCAATGATTCAAGCATGATAAATAATCCTGATGTATGGATAAACAAGGCTATTAGTTTGTATCATCAATATGATTGCGATAGGATAGTAGCAGAAGTAAACAATGGTGGTGATCTGATTGAAAGACTTTTACGCACAAAAGAGCAAAATATATCCTATAAAAGTGTTAGGGCAACAAGAGGTAAAGTTATCAGAGCAGAGCCAATATCAGCACTATATGAACAAAATAAAGTTCATCATGTAGGAATATTAAAAGATTTAGAAGAACAAATGTGTCAATTCACAGGAAATAATGTAAAATCACAACATGATGACAGAGTTGATGCATTGGTATGGGCTATAACCTCATTACAAAGTTCAGGTCAAGCAATATTTAGGATTAGTTAAATGGGATATTTTGATAAGTTTTTTGTAAAAGAAAAAAAAGTTACAACAGAAACAAAACAAGCACCTAAAATTATGATCAATAAATTGGCTGCTGAATCACAAAAAGGTCAAAGAAGATACAAAGATTACGCAAAAGAAGGCTACACAGACAATGCAATCGTACACAGATGTATTCAACTAATTGCAAATAGTGCATCAGCTGTTGATTTATGCGTATATGATGATGATGTAAAGCTCGAAAACCATGAATTAATTTCATTGCTCAAAAGACCTAATCCTACACAAAGTGGTATAGAATTCTTTGCAAGTTTATATTCATTTCTTATGATTTCAGGCAATACATATATTCTTAGAGATTCAGACCAAGTCAAAATGCCAAATGAATTATATTTATTACGACCTGATAGGGTACAAATAAGACCGAGTACAACCGTAATACCTGAATCTTACGATTATGTTATCAATGGTGTAGAAAAAGAAAAATACACAGTAGATCAAACAAATGGTTTCTCACAAGTCAAACATATAAAGCTATGGAATCCACTTGATGACTACTATGGTTGTTCGCCAATGATGGCATCAGCATATAATATTGACCAACATAATCTAGCAGGTCTACATAATGTTGCATTATTAAAAAATGGTGCAACACCAAGTGGTATGTTGAAATTCAAACCAACAGATGAATCAGGAATGTCAACGCAATTGACAGATGATCAAAGGGCAAGATTGTTAGAAGATTTAGAATTTAGATTTCAAGGTAGTCATAATTCAGGCAGACCAATGCTACTTGAAGGTGATTTTGACTATACACAATTAGGTCTTTCGCCAAAAGATATGGATTTCTTAGAATTGGCAAATATGTCTGCAAGAGAAATAGCACTAACATTTGGTGTACCTGCACAATTGATAGGAATACCAGAGGCAAATACATATTCAAACATGGAAACAGCCAAATTATCTCTTTATGAAGAAACAATAATACCTCTTTTAAACAGAGTTGAATCTGATTTAAACGAATTTCTATCACCTTTGTATGAAGGTAATATTTCAATTAGATATGATATTGATTCAATACCTGCAATGACAGAAAAAAGAAAACAAATATACGAGAATGTTGTTGGTGGTGTCCAAGCGGGTATTTTGACAAGAAATGAGGCAAGAGAACGATTAGGTTTAGAAGAAGTATCAGGTGGTGATGATCTATACATACCAAGTAATTTATTTCCTATTGGTGAAGTTAGTGGCTCTAGTGATCAAGACAATGTAAAACCTGTAGATCCTGATGGTGCTCAAAAAGATTTTAATGCAATTTATGGCACAAAAGAGGCTGTTGATGTAGATACATTCACAACAGAAGAAGAGGCAATTGACCGTGCTGAAGAAATAGGTTGTCAGGGAATACATTCACACAACAAAGATGGTCAAATGGTGTATATGCCATGCAAGACACATGATGAATATGAACAAAGACTCAGAGACAATAAAGCCATAAGCGATTTAGATTTAACAGGTACAGATGCCATGGCAGAAGAAGCAAAAAGAGGTTTAGAATGGCGAAAAGAGTTTAATCGTGGTGGAACACAAGTAGGTGTGGCAAGAGCCAATCAATTGGTCAATAAAGAAAAAATGTCACCAAATACAGTTCTAAGAATGTACTCATTCTTTTCAAGGCATGAAGTAGATAAACAAGCTGAAGGCTTTGACAGAGGCGAAAAGGGTTATCCAAGCGCAGGTAGAATCGCATGGGCTTTGTGGGGTGGTGATGCAGGTTTCTCATGGTCAAAAACTAAAAGAAATCAAATAATGAGAGAAGAAGAAAAAAAAGATGATTTTGAATATATTGAAGGCGCATGTGTCGATAAAAAAGATGTTAGATTATTTGAAGAAAAAGCGCCATTGAGTGAATCTGTTAAAAAAGGTCTACAAGGTAAGGTAGATAAACATAATGAAAAATATGGTAATCAAAAAGGTAAAAAGGTTACGGTCAGAATGTTAGGGGCAGTATTCAGAAGAGGTGTTGGTGCATATCGTACCAATCCAAGTTCTGTAAGACCAAGCGTGCGTGCTAGTGGTGGAGAGGATAGATGGGCATATGCTAGAGTGAATGCTTTCCTTGTTGCAGTGAGAACAGGAAGGTTTAGAAGTGGCAAATTTGATTTAGATTTGCTACCAAGTGATCACCCTTTATCATCTAAAAAATAGGAGGCTTTATGCCTAGCACAAATAGGTCCAGTATTTCGCTAAAAACAGCACACGATATCGTTCGTGCATGGAATCTACCAGATATGAAAAGTCAAAAAGATGTATTTTCATATCTTGGTTTATCTACAGATGGTGGCACCATGTCATTCTATAGAAAACAAGCTGAAGAAATGACAGGTATCGAGTTAAAACCACATGATAATAAATACAACCAAAGCACGAGATTAGAACGAGAGAATCTACCACCATTAACTAATCATGTCTCTATTTCACCAGATGTTCCTTATTGTATTCTCGTATTCTCTGATGCTCACTTTGAGGGACACGAAACGCCCTCATACCAGATAATGTTAAAAGTATTAAAAGATTTGGTACAAACAAGACAATTAAAATGTATTGTCGCCAATGGTGATATTATGGATTTATCTGTATTATCAAGTTTTGCCAAATTTCATACTGAGATCAGACCTAAAGAGAGGACAGTACAAAAAGAAATATACGATTCACAAGCTCAATTGAATAAGATACAAAGAATAATTGATAAGGCAAAATACCCAATAAAACAAATAGCAACATTCGGTAACCATGAAACAAGACTATCTAAAGCTGCAATGTCGTGGGGTAGGGCATTTGAAGATTTAGAAGCATTTAAAATATCGAGTTTATTTCCTGATTGGGATTGGGCAATGTCTCACCTTATTGATGATACAGTTATGATCAAGCACAGACTTAGAGGTGGTATCCATACAGCATACCAAAATTCTATGCGTGCAGGTATTCATATCATTACAGGTCATACACACCAACTTAATGCAAGAACTTTTAACACATATACAACTTCAAGTATGTCTATACAAACAGGACATCTGTCAGATAGTTATCACCCATATCTTGAAGATGCAATCGCAAATGATTGGAATAATGGATTTGCTGTTGTAACCATTGATCCCATAGAAAAAACTGTGGCACCTGAATTGGTACAAGTAAGCAACAGATACAGATCGGCATGGTTTAGAGGCAAAAAATATAAAGCATGAGTGATCTTGATGATATAGAAAAAAAATATCCTATGTTGTGTGTTGATTGGCAAGATCATACAGCAGATGGTGGTTGGGTTGATAATCCAAGATCAATGAATTTCGAGATTGCAAGAACTGTGGGTTGGTTGGTTGAAGAAGATGAAGATTGTTTGAAGATTGCAAACTCATTAACTAAAGATAGTGGCATAGGTGGTATATCTGTTATAATTAAATCCTGTATCATTGATTGTTGGGAAATTCATTTCCCTGATGAGATGACAGGGGGAGCAGATGACAAAAAAAGAAAAAGAACATCTAAGAAAAGTGGCTGATTTGTGTTGTATTGTATGTAGAAAAATGGGTTACAATGATACACCTGCAGAAATACACCATATCAAGCAAGGCAGAATGTCTAAAAGATCAACCCATTATGAAACCATACCTTTATGCCCATATCATCACAGGACATCAAATGAGGCATATCATTATAATTCAAAAAAATTTACTGAAAAGTGGGGTACACAACAAGAATTACTAGAAGAAACCCTTATAATGATTTATGGCAAAAATACGATTAAATAGACAAAAAGAATATAAACAATTACTTAGATTATTGCTTACATTAAGTAATTCTGTAAGAAAAGATATAAGAAATTTATTTTATAAATACAGAGATATTACATCAAAAGAATTTATTAAAAATCAAGACATATCATCTGAAACATTTACAAGATTTCAAACAGAATTAACAAAAATATTTGATAGAAGTACAAGAAGAATCATGGAAACCATGAAAGATAGAATTCAAAAACAAAGAATGCAAAAGCAAGATGACACCATAGATCCCATAATTACACAGTATTCATCACAATTTTCAGCAATGAATGTATCGAACATCACAGAAACAACCAGAGCATCTCTTAAATTAGAGATTTCCAGAGGTTTAGATACAGGGCAAGAGATAAATACCATTGCAAAAAACATTGAGAAATCAGTCGCATTTTCTCTGTGGCGATCTACTATGATAGCAAGAACAGAAACGCATCAAGCCATGAATTTCGGAAATCAAGAAATAATTAAAAACCTTGGATTGAGCAGACCAATCAAGGAATGGGCATCAGCTGTTGATGAGAGAACTAGATCATGGCATAAAAATATGAATCTAATGCAAGTAGATGCAGATAAGGATTTCTTGGTTATGACACCTGTAAGTGGTGGTGGATTCGTAGAAAAACCAATGGCATACCCTGGTGATATGAAAGGTGGTGCATCAAATGTTATAAATTGCAGATGTTTCACTTTTAACTATGATGCAGATGATCTTGTTGATTAATTAGCACTTTTATTGCTAGAATACACTTATTAATTAAAGAGGTGTAAAATATGCCAGAATTAGCAGAAGATTATCTTGAAGATGTATCAGAAGAAATTATTGATCTTAATTGTGAGTACAAAGAACTTGATACTGACGAAGATGGTAAGTTTGAGGGATATGCATCTGTATTCGGTAATAAAGATTTAGGTAATGATGTTATTGAAAAAGGCGCATTTTCTAAATCAATACATAAAAAGAAACCGAAAGAAATAAAATTACTCTATCAACATAAAACTGATGAGCCAATTGGTGTAATTGAATCAATTGAAGAAGATAATAAAGGTCTCAAAATAAAAGGCAAATTGGTATTAGGTACACAAAGAGGAAGAGAAACATACGAATTAATGAAGGCAGGAGCTATAAACTCTATGTCAATAGGCTACAGACTTAACCCTAAAGGGTATAGTTATGATGAAAAAAGCCGAAAAAGAGTAATCAAAGAAGTAGACTTAATGGAAGTCTCAATGGTTACCTTTCCAATGAATCCAAAAGCCAAAATTGATAAAGTCAAAATGGCTAATGGTGAAATTACAACGAGAAGTGTAGAAAATGTTTTGTGGGATACAGGCATATTCTCATCTGATCTTTGTAAATCAATAGCAAGCTACCTACATAAAAACTTTGGCAAAGATGTACGAGATGTAGTCGATAAAGAAGACATTGAAGGTATCAAGCAATTATCAAACATACTAAAAAACTAAAGAGGTAAAAATGTCAGAAGAAATTAAACCGATTTTAGAAAATCTTGGTAAGTCATTTTCAGACTTTAAAGAAGAAAATGATAAAAGATTAAAAGAAATCGAAAAAAAAGGTCATGCTGATCCTTTACTTCAAGAGAAAGTTGATAAACTCTCAGAAGATGTTGCAGAAAATGCTGAATTAAAACAAACAGTAGAAATACAACAAAAGAATCTTGCTGAAGCTGAAGAAAAGTTAAGTAAACTAGAAAGTACACTTGCTAGACCAGAAACAGCAAATTCAAAAACTGTAAATCTACAAATGAAAGCATTTGATTCTTATCTGAGAAAAGGTCAAGTTGATCCTGAAGAAACAAAAGCATTATATGAATCAGATGATACTCTAGGTGGTTTTTATGCACCTACTGAGTATGTAGCTGAGTTAATTAAAACTGTTACTGAAATCTCACCAATCAGACAGATTGCGAGAGTAAGACAAACAGATAAGCGTGGTATCGAAATTCCTAAAAGGACTGGTCAATTCTCTGCAACTTTCGTAAGCGAAACTGCAACAAGAGCAGAGACCACAGGGTACACAACAGGCATGATGTCTATTGATGCACACGAAATGTCTGCGATTGTTGATATATCTCAATCATTGCTTGAAGATTCAGCATTTAACCTAGAGTCAGAAATGGCAGGTGAATTCGCTGAAAGATTCGCATTGCTTGAAGGTACATCATTCGTATCAGGAACAGGCATTGGTAAACCATTAGGATTTACTGATTCAACAGCAGGTGTAGGCACAACCAATTCAGGTAGTGGCTCTGCATTAACTGCCAATGGATTATTAGATTTGGTTTATGCAGTAAAATCTGAATACTTGAGCAATGCTCGTTTCGTATTCAGTAGAGCAACATTCGCTAAAATTCTACAATTAGAAGATGGCGAAGGTCAAAAAATATTCCATGTTGGCTTGAATCTAGTCAGTGGCGCACCAACAACATTAGTTGGTTTCCCATATACACTAGCTACAGATATGCCTGCAATCGGTGGATCAGCTAAACCAGTTGCATTCGGTGATTTTGCAAGAGCATATACTATCGTAGATAGAGTTAATATGTCTGTATTGCGTGATCCATATGGTCAAGCAACAGCAGGTAATATTAGATATGTTGCGCGTAAAAGGGTTGGTGGTGCAGTTGTACTACCAGAAGCAATTCAACTACAAAACATTAGTGCTTAAGGGAGGCTAACATGAGAGATATTTCAAATATAACAAAAGCTGTTACCTGCCAAGATGCGAAGGCATTTACTGCCGACACAGATGGCACAACAGTTGACAGACAGGGATTCGAGTCTGTTATGTTCGTAGTAAATAGTGGTATAGAAGGCGATACATTATCAGGTAGTGTGAAGTTTGATTTCATTCTTCAAGAATCTGATGATGATTCAACATTTACTGCAGTTACATCTTCAACAAGTGTAACTGAGGGTAGTGTAGATGGATCAGGCATTTTCTTAACACTAGATGCAAATGGAGAGACACCACAAACAAGCCAAATTGGCTATATTGGTGGCAAAAGATATGTAAGAGTGAAAATTGATGCTACAGGTACCCATTCAAATGGTACACCTATTAGTATTCAAGCAGTCTTAGGTAATGCTATGGACTCTGTTGATGCATAACAAATCCTAGAAATAGGTTAGACAGGTAGGGTAAGCTCACACCCTACTTGTCGGAGTAAATAAAATATGAGTATACATATGCCTTTCACACATAAAGAAATGGATATAATCACAGCAATCAAAAAGATTGATCCCCATGCTCGTTTCAAAATTGTCGGTAATTTAGAAAATCGTATTGATTACTTATATGGTGGTATTGTATGGGAATCTATGCCAATATCATGGGAACAAGTTTTAGAAAAAATGTACGAACTAGGAGTAGAAAAAAATGCAAATTAAGATGTTACAAGATGCAGTAGGTACTGCAAATGAGAGTGGAAATGTTACAAAGACATATTCAAAAGATGAAATTATGGAATGTAATAAACCATGGCAATGCACATTAGCAAAAATATTCGTTGATGAAGGTCTTGCACAAGAAATCAAAATAACAAAACCAGCAGAAACAAAAACAACAGTAAAGAAAAAAAGAAAAGTCAAAGCAGAAACAAAAAAGAGTAAATAATGGCAAGAACACTTGGTACAGATTTTTCTGCACAACTTGATAGTTCTTCATTTACACCTTTTTATGCAGTATCTATTGGATTCTCGCCAAATAAATTGAATCTATGGACAGGTTATAGTGATCTATTTTTTGATAGTGAAACCTATGTTGGATCAGGTAACTTATTAGGGTTATCTAATATAGAAGAAACATCAGACATCAAAGCAACAGGTATGACATTAACATTGTCAGGAATTGATTCAAATATACTTTCTGAAGTATTAACTGAAGATGTTCAAGGTATAACTGTTGAAATATATTTTGGTGTTCTCGCAACCATAGATAATGAAACCAAAATGGTAGATACACCATATAAAGTTTTCGATGGTTTTATTGATACTATGGCTATACAAGAAGGCGCTGTTGAATCTATAGTCAGAGTTTCAGTAGAAAATAAATTAATTACATTAGAAAAGGCAAAAGCAAAAAGATATACAGATCAAGATCAAAAACAACTATTTTCTGGCGATAAAGGTCTAGAATTTGTAGATGATCTACAAGATAAATCGTTGGTGTGGGGCGGTGGAACAAGAAATTGAATGTAATGCATTAGATATTATTTATTTTTTTAGGAAATTTCAAAAATATGATATCGTAAGCGACTTAGATTTATTAGAATATCTACGACCATTTATTCATACAGAACAATACAAATTATTTTTTGACAAAGAAGATGTGATTGGATATGTAAGTTGGGCATTTTTAGATGATCTTAACCAACATTTATTCAGAAAAACAGGTACACCAAATAAAATCAATGGTGGTAATAATATATGGATCATTGATGTCGTTTCAACAAAAGATGTGAGTTATCAGGTGAAATGGATTTTCAACTATTTTGTTAAAGAATGTGGTATAAATAAAAAAATAAATTATCTAAGAATAGACCAGTATAACAATATTGCTACGATAGGATCAAAATTTACAAAGGAATATCATAAATGGGCGGAATAGTAAAAAGTATTGGTAGAGCAATAAGTGGGATTGCAGGTGCAGTCTCAGATTTTGTACAATCTGATATTGGCAGAATTGTTCTAGCAACAACAGGCAATGTATTTATGGCTACTGCCATAACCTATGGCGCAGCATTATTAGCACCAAGACCGAAAATATCACATTCATCATTAAGTGGCGATTCGTATAGTTCTCAATTGCAAAATAGATCATTAATGGTCAAACAACCAATTATATCTAGAGATACGGTATACGGCGAAACCAAAAAATCAGGTGGTATTCTTTTCATGGACACAACAAATAACAATAATTTTGTTCATTTGATTGTGCAAATAGCCTCCCATGAAATACAATCATTCGATAAAATATTTTTTAATGATGAAGAACTTACAATCACAACAGATGGAACAGATGCCAATGGTGTTGCAAGGTATAGAGTTACATCACCATCTAAATTTTCTGCAACCTCTGATATTCTAACAGGTGAAAGAAAAGTAAGAATAAAATTACATACAGGTACAGATTCACAATCAGCAGATGCAGATTTGGTCTCAGCATCAAGTAAGTGGACAGCAAATCATAAATTATCAGGTATTGCATATATATATATAAGACTAGAATATGATTCAGATATTTTCCCTAATGGTTTACCTAATGTATCAGCACAGATAAAAGGCAAGAAATTATTTGATTTTAGAGATTCATCAACTGCATTCTCAAGTAACCCAGCATTATGCCTTTTCGATTATCTAACAGATACACGATTAGGTTTAGGTATATCTACATCATCAATAGATACAACATCATTTACCACAATGGCAAATCTTGCAGATACTGATATCACATTATCAGGTGGTGGCACAGAAAATAAATATGAAACACACGGTATTGTATATAACGATATTGCACCTATGAATATAATTGAAAATATGCTGACATCATGTGTAGGCATATTGTCTTACACCAATGGTAAATTTGTTTTGAAAGGTGGGCAATATGTATCACCAACCATGTCGCTTGATGAAGATGATTTTATTTCACAAATAAATCTACAAACGAAACAATCAAGAAAAGAATTATTTAATACAGTAAAAGGTATTTTTACATCAGATGAAACAAATTTCCAACCAAGTGATTATCCGATGGTTACAAGTTCTACATTCGTAGATGCCGATGGTGAAACAATATTCGCAGATATAGATTTACCATTTACAAAATCGAGTGCCATGGCACAAAGAATTGCAAAGATAACACTTTTCAAAAATAGACAACAAATGGTTTTAAGTGCCAAGTTGAGTATGAAAGGTTTCAAATTGCAAGTAGGTGATACAGTGCAGGTATCTAATACAAGGCTTGGTTTTACGAATAAAGTATTTGAGGTGGCAGAATGGGTTTTTGATTCAGGTACAGAAAATATAGGTATCAATGTTATTCTGAAAGAAACAGCATCAAGCGTATATGATTGGAATGCGGAAGAATCAGCATTTGTTTTAGATAACACGACATTACCAAGACCAGAAGATGTATCAGTTCCTGCTATCGTTGTAACAGATGAATTAAGAATTTATGCAGAAACACCAATAACAGTATTAAAAGTTGTATGTTCCTCTAGTCAAGGTACAACAAATGAATTTGAAGTTGAGGCAAAAAATACAAATGAAACAGGTGCAGAATTTATTACATTAGGTAGAAGTAAGGGAAATATATTTGAATTGGTAAATGCACAAGATGGTGCAATATATGAAGTAAGAGCAAGATCAATAAACGCATTTAATGTTCATTCTGAATTTACAACAACATCACATGAAGTTATTGGTAAAACTGCACCACCAAGTGATGTAACTAATTTTTCAACGAATGTAATAGGTGATTTCGTACATCTTAATTGGACACCTATTTCTGATCTTGATTTATCGCATTATGTTATCAGGCATACATCTGATACATCATCTGCAACATTTCAAGAAGGTAGTATTGTAGCCAAAAAGGTTGGTAAACCTGCCAATAGTATAGTTTTACCTGCACAAACAGGTACATATATGATTAAGGCAATTGATGTGATCAATCTAGAATCTGTAAATGCAACCAAATCTGCGATAATACTTAATAGAATTAATAATGATCTCAATGTTGTTACTACATCTACACAAAGCCCCAATTTCACTGCAGGTACATTAGGTACAGATTTAGAAATTGTTACAAGAGATGGTACAAAATTTCTTCAATTAATTGAAGGCATACTTTTTGATGATACAACAGGTAATTTTGATGATGCCACAGGTAATTTTGATGATGGAGGCAATACCTCATCATTCAATAGTGAAGGTAATTATGATTTCCCAGTTATTGATTTAGGGGCAATATATTCAAGCAGAATCACCATAAGCACCACTTTTACAAGATTTGATACAGCATCATTATTTGATGCAATAAATGGCAATTTTGATGACAGAGAAGGCTTATTTGATGGATCATACGAAGATCATAATGATATCAATGTAGAACATTTCATATCGGTATCAAATGATAATTCAACTTATACAGATTTCAGAAGTTATCAATTAGGCGAATATAAAGGTAGATATATAAAAATACGAACACAATTGCAAGGTTTTGTATCTAGTGTAACACCTGCAATAAGTGTATTATCTGCTACCATTGATATGCCAGATAGAACGACTGCAGAAGATGATGTCGCATCAGGCACAGCAAGTGGTGGCAAAGCGATTACATTCTCACCTGCATTTAAAGAATTACAGGGTTTAGGGATATCAGCACAATCATTGGCGACTGGTGATTTTTATGAACTTACATCAAAAAGTGAAACAGGTTTTACCATAAAATTTAAAAATTCTAGTGGTTCAGTCGTTGATAGATCTTTTGATTATGTTGCAAAAGGCTACGGATACCTAGAAAGTAGTTAAATGCTATGGTATATTTAAGACAATTTAATAATAAGGTGATTTGATGAGTCAAAATGATTTTAGTATAGCAAACCAAACATTCCCTGCTACGCGTACAGACCTGAATAGTGCTTTACAAGCATTGGCAAGTACATCTTCAGGAACATCTGCACCTAGCACAACATATGCCAACCAATTATGGTATGACAGTTCTGCAAATATTCTATACATAAGAAATGAAGATAATGATGGCAATATTCCAATCTTAGAATTAGACCAAACCAATGACACAGTAGAATATTTCAAATCTGATTCAATAAGAACTGCATTGATAGAATTCACAGATGGTGATGATGCCATAACCATTGCAGATGGTGGCGCAGTAACGACAAGTGGTGATGCAACTGTTACTGGTAATTTAGTTTTAGGTGGTAGCAACAAAGAACTTAGATTCATGGAAGGCTCAAACTTTGTAGGTTTTGAGGCACCTGCATTGACAGGTGATCAGATATTTGTATTACCTGCCGCTGATGGCACTGCAAATCAGGTTATTCAAACTGATGGATCAGGAAATTTATCTTTTGCAACAGCTACGGCAGGTGCGACAGGCGGGGGAACAGACCAGATATTTTTTGAAAATTCTAGAA
>MDTB01214694.1_pt1 | contig 13647 bp, 12 predicted proteins | sample 811161 | NCBI WGS metagenome assembly MDTB01 (sample SAMN05326650, study PRJNA326480) | marine metagenome | isolation source: seawater | place: Mediterranean Sea | collected 2009
ATGGTTTAAAGATATTTAAATCTAAAATATTTGGTAATATATAAAAATTATTATCTTTAAAAATAGGAGATCTTTTAGCGCAATCTACCATCCATTGTGATGGACAGCAGATTTGAATATTTAAATTTTTCCAATTCTTAAATTTTCTTTTCCAAACCCAACGAGAAATGCCTTTAAATGCTTTCTTACTAAAATCTAAATCACTTACATAGGTCTCATTTCCTGAAATTGGCCACATATCATGAAATGTCCAAACAAGCGGCTTCTTTATTTTTTTAATTTGTTCAATAGAAATCATTTCTGCATTAATCCAATGAAGGTGGATAATATCTACGTCATACTTATTTATTAGTTGAATTAACCTTGAAGGAAATATGTTAAGAGTCCCAATTTTAAAAATTTTATGAAAAATGATATTAATTGCACCGTTTATTTTTTTTTCAAATCTACTGATTAAAGAATTTTCAGGAGAATATGGTTTTAAATAAAGAAATTTACTTTCAATTCCATTTTCATTAAGGGCATTACAAAGGCGTTGTACTGCAATCCCTGCGCCGCCATCTTTACTAAAATTTATATGTAATATTTTCATTTAGAGCATATTATTATTAATCAAAGAATTAGTGATGGGTTTAATGAATTTTTTTTCATTATGAGAGTCAGCTAATTTAGCAATATTTTTTGAACAACTAACATAATAATCTTTATTTTCAAATAATTCTTTCAAATCTTCATAAGTAAAATTATTTAAATTTATTGAGATACCAATATTATATTTTTCTAATTTATAATGAATAATTCCTTGATTTGATCCAACTACAGGCTTTCCCGCTTGAGCTGCTAAATATAATACTCCACTTGATAAATAAAAGTTTTTATATGCAATCCAAACAATATATGATGATCTAAATAGATATTCTTCTTCTTCATAATTAATAAATCTATTTATAATAATTAATTTTTTTAAATTAACTAATTTTTTTATTTTTAATGATGACATTAATTTGGTCATATCTGAACGGTGTTTACCAGCTAGAATTAATATAATGTCATCATTAAACCTTGATTTAGAGAATAAATTTAATAAATGCTCTACACCTTTTCTTAAGCTTATTTCTCCATATACAAGAATATACTTTTTAGTCAGATCTAAATTTATATTCATTTCAGTTTTATTATTATTCCATGAAAAAATTGGGTCTGGAACATATTTAAAATATTTTATTAAATTTGGATAATAATTTTTTATAAATTTGACGGGAGGTTCTTGAATACAAAAAATTTCTTTTTTTAATTTAAGCGCTCTTATTAATAAAAAATTTTTAAGGAATTGAAATCGTATTCTTGTATTTATCACTATTCTACATTCCTGATATCCGGTTGAAAGTGACATAACTACTCCAGACCATTGATATCTCTTAAATGGATCACCGAAAATACCAATTCCATATATAATATTGTCTAAATAAGGTATAAATATTTTTTTAATATCACTATCATTTAGAAATTTATTTAATAGATTTTTGTAATAAAAATAATTAAAAATCTGTCTAATGTACCACTTTCTGTGATTACAAAATAATTTATAAAACCAATCTTTTTGTTTTATTGGAATAGTTTCAAATTTTTCATTATTAAGTTTTGTTAATAATTTATGATTAACATTTTTATAACTAGTTATAAGAATAATGTTTTTTCCTTCATTAATTAAACTGTTTGCAAGATGATATACATAATGAAACTTATGCCCATTTGCATCAGGTTCAAAAATTAAAATCTTAGATATTTGTTTTTTTTGATTCAATTAACTCAATCTTTCCTGCTAAAGAAAATACTGTAATTCCTAATCCCCAAAGAAGAAAAACTCGAGGACTTAACAGATCTCCGGCGGCTATAAAATGAATCATTTTCTCTGTAAATATAACAAAACAAAAAGTATAGAAGATCCTTGAATAATTATTACTAGTTTTTAAGGATCTATATGAGCTTTGTATTATTACATAAATCGTCCATATTGAATATAATATAGCAGCAGGTAACCCAAACAAATAAGCTGTAGAAAGAAAACAATTATGTGTATCGCCTTTTCTAATCATATGTAAAATTCTACTTTCACGACTAATATATCCAACTCCGGATCTATAAGTTAAAACCTCAGAAATTTGATCTTTAGAAAATCCATGACCAAATGGTTTATTTTTTATTTCAAGCCAAGTAATATCCCATAAATCATATCTCCAATCCTGAGTTGCTGAAGCATCTGTTTCATATGCTAAATTTTTGTCAATCAAACTATATATTCGTAATATAGGATGATCTACTGATACGCTTCCTGATTTGATAATTCCAAATCCTAAAAGAAACATTGATGCTCCGATCAATAAACAAATGAAAAATTGCTTTGTTCTTTTTAGAAGAAGCAATGATATTAAGAAAGCGATAGAAATAGAGATTATGTTAGCTCTATTCCCTGACATTAGAATACATATTACACCATGAAAGAGAAAGATTAATCTTATTTTTTTATTTGTGATATTAAATAGTAATGGAAAAAAATATCCAAGTAATGAAATAAAACCGAAGTGTTGTAATATTACAAATCTATGAATATCTCCAACTGAGGCTATATAAACACCATAATGTTGCAGCCAATACAATAATAAATAAGAATTAGTGAATGCAGAAAATAATAAAATTAGAGAGAAAGAAAAAGAGGTATAAATTACAATTTGTAAAAATTTTGATAATTTATTCTTATCATCTATTATAATTCTTATTACGAAAAATACTATAAAACCAATAAATAGTTTAAACCAAGATTGAAATCCAGAAACAGTTGTTGATTGACCAAACCATGCAAAACTAGGTAGCGCAGGATTTTGAAAATAGGTGATTAAACACGCTACAAATAATAAAATAAAAAGTTTGTCTGATGACTGCAACTCTAGCTTTATTTTTTTATTTTTTTTAAAAACATTTTTTAAAGAGAGACTTAATATTAAAAAGATTAAAGCTAACCCTTCAAATGTAAACATACCAACAGTTGCATTAATTAAAGGCCTCAATGGCATAGCAACCAAAACTGCAAATATAGTTAACGAAACTGGTTTATATGTACTATAAACTATAAAGAATATAAATATTGGAATTAATATAATAGCTGGTGCTGTAAAAATTGAGTGAAAAACTAGAAAAACAGTAATTAAAACTGCGAGTAAAATTCCAAAAATTGATTTTATCTTGTGAGATGTTATATCTTTGTTTTGTGGAAACATAATATATCTTAGTTAATCAGGATTTCTAAATCTAAATAAAAACTCATTTTTTATTGATTGCTGAAAGAAATAATTTTTTAAAAAATTAGAAATTTGATAATCAAACCAATCATAAATACCAATTTTTTTGGTCTTTAATTCATTCAATTCTTTTAAAATTACTTCTCTTGAGGTCCCCAAGCATTCAAAATATGAATCAGGAATTTTTAAAATATAATTTTTAAAAATCAATTTTCTACTTAAAGTAGAAATGTCTTTTTTCCATCTTTTATCCGATTCGTTACTAACATTTTTAAACTTTTTAATTCCGATATTATCACCTAAACCATTACCTAAATCTATATTTTTAAATAAACAAATATTTTTTACTTCGTCATTTATTTCAAGAAAATTATATATTTTAAGTAGTGAATTATTAACGTCATTAACTAAATCACTATAATTAATTAAATGAATTCTTTCTGAACCTCTAAGTTTATTATAACCATCTGCAATCATTTTTGGTCCATCATTTATATCTCTAAATAATTGTTTCTTTTTAATATATTTTCCATTACACCAAGAGTTTATAATAGAATTGTAAATTGATAATGGATCTCTAAATAAAAAAATAAACTTCGCATCAGTAAAATTATTGTGTATCTCTTCAATAAAATTATAATACCTAGGAGTTTTATCTATTAAAATTTCTTCATTATCGTTCAGCATTGACAGATATAAATTATTTATACTTTTACTTATTTCCTTTAAATATTGTTGTTTATGATTTGGAAGATTTGAAAAAAAACTTTTAATTCCAGTTCTGCATTCATAGCCATCATAATAAGCATCAAGACCTAACTTATCAATTTGGTAATGTGGTATTAAAATCCAAGGTTCTGATATTACATTGATCTTTGAATGCGTACCTAATAAACGCTGCAAAAGTGTCGATCCTGATCTTGGTAACGAAATTATAAAAACAACTTTTTTCAAATTTAAACTCCAATTAATTAATTATTTTTTTTATCAATTTGTATTTATATAATTTCAATCCACTTAATTTAATTCTTTTCAATCTAAATTTAGTATTTATATCAATTATTGATTTTTTATATTTTATCATATGATATGTACTTATCCTTTCACCAACTCTATGGCATAGATTAAATGGATAATCACATAAATCCTTTTTAGAAAATCCATTATCAAGAAGTTCTTTCTTATTTCCTAAAGGAACTTCCCAGTATTTTTTTAAAAAAAGAAAAATACTACTATAATAATCAATAGAATGAGATGAGCCGACAGCAATCTGATCAGTGAAAAATTTACCAGGATATTTCCCATGATGATATGTAAATCTAAAAAAAGAATCTGAATTACCATACAATAGCGCTAAAGGAAGTTTCTCTAATAACTCAATATCAGGTCTAATTCTAATAACAAGGTCATATTTAAAGTGATTTTCTAACTCATATTTTTTTTTTAATTCATTACATTTCCAAATCTTATAATACATAGGAAGAGTTCCTTTATAATTATCATTTTCAACTTCTTTTAATATATCTGGAACCTTTATTTCATCTAAATAATCGGAAAACTCTTTTTGATAATCTTCAATAATAATTGCTTTTGGAGAATATAATTTTTTTAAGATATTTTCAGTTATAACATGTTCCTTATATTTTGGGGCTAATTTTTGAAAATCTTCTGGTTTAAAAAGTCTATCTAAATTATTACTTGTACCACTTACAGACCATGTATGAATAAAAATATCTGGACTAAAAACATCAATGATATTTTTTTTTAATGACTTATAGCAAGCCTTATAGCTTCTCATCTGACCTGATATACAAAGCGCTACTTTAAATTGATTTAATTCTTTTTTCATTTTTATTAAAATTTAAAAATAGTTTAATTTCCGATTTATAAAATATGAATACAAAAACCATATAAACAAAGACTCCGATTAATAAATTTAAAAATAAATTAAAAATATTATAATTAAAATTTATAAAATTTATACTTAATAAAAGAGCAACTGACATAAATAAGCAGCATATAAATGCTTTTTTAAAACAATCAAAAAAGTCATTTAAATTAATACCAATTTCTCTTTTAAAATAATAAATGTATATTGGGGTTATTATAAGATATGCAAAAATTGAATTTGTTGAAGTAATAACAATTAAAGATATTTGGGAAGCAATAAATAATGCTAATGCTCTTGCTATTGTTATCCAAATCTTGATTTTAAACAGTAATCCAGGCTTTCCAAGAGCTGTTAATATAACTCCTAAATAACCCATAGTTACATAAACTAAACCTCCGAAAAACATTATTTGCATAATTAATATACTTTTTGTCCAGTTAGTTCCAAAAATTACATTAATTAATTCATCTGCTAATATTATACCTCCTATTAAAATTGGAAGTAAAATTAACAAATTTAAAGTTAAAAAATTTTTAAATAATTTTTTAAATTCAATTGGATTACTTTGCAATTTAGCAAATACAGTGGATAAAACTCTAACAAATCCTTTTTGCATAATTTGCCATACAATTATTAATATTTTATTTGCAATTGTATAATATCCTAATGCAGTAAGACCTAAAAATGTTCCAATAAAAAAAACATCCATCCTACTATCAAAAAATGACAAAATACTATTTCCAATAACTTTAATTCCAAATAAAAATAATTCTTTAAATTCATAAAAAGATATTTTAAACATTGGCAACCAATTAGAAAAAATAAAAATAAGTATTAATTTAGAAATTGAATAAATTAAATTTTGAGAAACTAGCGCCCAAATACCCCAACCAATCAAAGCTCCTACTATACCCACTATGCCACTCATAAAACGAGATGATATATTTATTATTGAAAGTTTTTTAAACTCCATTTCACGTTTTATTTTTGATTCATGAGTAATTCCAATTGAGTCAAAAACTATTGATAAGCTAAGTGCCTTGATTACTAGGGATAACTCTGAATTCTGATATAAAAATTCTACTAAATTTGAAATTAATAATAAAAAAAAGAACATTAATGAGCCCAAAATGATTGACCCATAAAACATTGATGATAAATGAATTTTATTTATCACTTTTTTTTGAACTAAAGCATCAGACATTCCTCGTGAAACAATACACTGACAAAATTCAATAAAAACAATTGCAAATGCTACAGTTCCAAAATCAGATGCAGAAATATTTCTTGCTAATATTACAAATGTTAAAAGCGAGATTAGCTGCATTGATACATTTTCTAATAACGTCCAGGTAATACCTTTAATAGTTTTATTAATCAAATTCACTTTAAAAATTCTTTACAGCTCTACTTATTTTTTAATAAATGAAAATTATTTTTTTTAAGAGTATCTTTAAGGTCTTTGGGTGTACCAAAACAAAAAAGCTCTTCAATTTCTAAATTTTTAACCAACTTACCTGAACGAATCATTTCATTGTATAAAGGAGCAATGTAAAACTCACCGGAATCGGTTAAATTAATATCAATATTAGCTTGAGCTAATCTTACGAAATCCATACCAGACTTAAAATAATATGTTCCTGTTGAAGCCCAATTTGAAATAGGAATTTTTTCCCTTACTTCTTCTACCTCTCCTTTATCATTGGATCTAGAAAAACTCCATCTATCTTCAGTTGATTTAAATACTAACAGTGCTCCGTCAAGTGCTTGTACTTTTAATGTATCAATCCATGATTTATTTATAGTAAATGCTGTATCAGCATTATGAATTAATAAAGGCTCATTATTATTAATTAATTTTTTTGCTTCTAAAACTGTTTCTGATTGACCTCTTGTGAGTTTTCGAACTGTTAAAATTTTTGGATTAAATTTCTTATATCTATTAATAATATCATTATAGAGAAGATCATAGTGATATTGAGTTTTTAAAAGAATAAATATTAATTTTTTACAATACTCTAATGGAAGAGATTCAGTAGCCCATGCATACATAGGCTTTCCTTTAATATTAATTAATGGTTTTGGAAGTGAATATTGTGAATCATTAAATCTACTTCCTAATCCAGCCATTGGCATAACAATATTAAATTTCATTTATACATAGCTTTCATTTATTAATAAAATATTTACTCATTTCTGAGTAAAGTAATATACCTCTTGAAAGTAAAGCATTTTGCGATTTTGGTCTGTCATTATGAAGTGGGATCATACTTAAAAATAATAAACTTTCTAAAAGCCTTATTTGATTAATTAAAAACTCTCCTTTTTGAGCAATAATTTTTTCTCTAAATAATCTTTTAATATTTTTTTGTCTTTCCGAAATAAATGGATTTAATGAAATTTCATTAGCATTAATCTCAAAATTAAATAATCCATTTATAAAGAAATCATAATCTCCTTCAATGCTATGACTTAACTTGCATAAATCATATTTAGGATCACCATAGATATTAAATTCACCAAAACTTCCTCTTGGATCAATTAATCTAATTGATGTATTTTTTCTATCAAATAATATATTACTAAAACAGAAATCTCCGTGTATTATAGAGTATTTAGGATTGGTATAAATTTTACTTTTATTTAAAACATAAGGTAATGAGTTGTATATTTCACTAATTGATAAACAGTCTATTCCATTTATATTTAAATTATTATTTTTAGCCCAATTAAATTGTTCTAGATGAATGAACATATCTATTCTTTGAAAAGTTTTTTTCTCGTACATTAACATCATTGATTTTTTAAATTTTGAGGAATTATTTTCATCGGGTACATATGTACAAAAATCATCTAACGTCATTTCAATTGCATTGAATATTATTGCCCATGTACCTAAATCCAAATTTCCATATAAATAAAGATCGTTTAAAACTGGATATCCATAAAATTCTAATTGGAGTGAAGGATTTTTTTTATCTAAACTATAATCAAAAACACGCGGAGAAATATATTTTATAGATTTTGGTAAATTTAAATACCAAGAAATTTCATTAATAAATTTCTCAACATTTTTACTTTTCTTAAATATTGTTCCTTTTGCGTTATCTACCTCTAAAGAATTAAAATCTCTACAGAAATGAGCAAGCTTATATCTACTTTTATAATATGTATCTATATGACCAAAATCAAACCAATCATTGCATTCAACAAAAAACATTGAATTGTCATTATTATAACTAATTAAAGTATAATAAAATGGTTCTAAATTAGAATTACAATTTAATGATTCCTCAAGTTTATTAAGAAAATCTTTTATATTTATAAAAGAAAAAATACCAACAAAAACATTTTGTAGAGATACATTATTTTCTTTTTCTGTTTCTTTATCATTTATGTCTTTAATTTTATTTTTTTTATTCAGTCTAAATGTTGTCCACCTAAAGCTATCTTTTAATTTCGAGAAATAAATCTCATTCTTAGATAACTCAATATTTTTAATTAATGTATCAGCAAAATGAATTATTAATTGATCATATAAATTTGTATAATTTGATAATGCATTATAAATTGTTTCCCCTAAGGTTTTAGTATTTCCAACATCAATGATTGTTATTTTTTTGTCTAATAAATACCTTCTGTAATATTCATATACATCTCCTGATCCTTCATGTACTCCAATAATAAATTCTGCATCATGATATTCATCCATAATAAATGATAATGCTGGTCTACCATCTATTGGAATCATTGCGGAGGTAATTCTTCCAAAGTCAACCTATAATTCAATCGGTATTAACTTTGCAGATGGTATTAAAACTAATTTTTTTTGCTTCATTTTTTTTTAGGCTCAACGATATCTAAAATTTCATCGTATGATAATTTTTTAAATTCATCTGGACGTATAGTTTTATCGTCAACATAAAACCCACCCTTTCCTTGCCAAGGTTTTCCATAATAAATTTCATCATATGGAATAGCATGTTTATCCAACCAGAATAATAATACTTTTGCTGTATTTTTATTTATTAACCCAATATTTCCATTATATTTTCTCATATTTCTTGATGTATTTAATATTATATAAAAGCCCATTTCATGGTACTCTTTAAGTTTTTCAACTACATCAGAATAAGGAAATAAATCTTGGTATTCCTGATTAGTACTTTTTATTGGACATAACGTTCCGTCAATATCCATTACAATCACTTTTTCTTTTTTCATAATTATTCCTTATTCATAATTTTTTAATTTATTTTAAAAATTCTTTTAAATAAAAATCTTTGAAAATAGCTTTTTATTAGAAAAAAATAAAAGTTTTACTAGAAATGTTTAATTTCTTTTAATTTCGGTAATTCTTTATCTTTTTTAGAAATTACATAATCAACATCAATTTTAGGCCATTTTATATTTATAATAGGATCATCCCATCTAATCCCACATTCATATTCTGGTTTATAATTACTGTCACATTTATAAATAAATGTTGTGTTAGATTCTAAAACTAAAAATCCATGAGCAAATCCTTTAGGCACAAATAATTGATATCCATTTTTATCTGATAAAGTTTTTCCAACCCATTTTCCATATGTTGATGAGTTCGTTCTAAGATCAACTACAACATCAAATACAGAACCACTTAAAACCTGAACTAATTTAGCTTGAGGAAATTTTACTTGATAATGAAGACCTCTTAATACTCCTTTTTTTGAAAAGGACCAATTATCTTGAATAAAATTAGTTTTTATTCCTAGTAGAGAATATTCATCATACTGATAATTTTGTTGAAAAAAGCCTCTATTATCTAAAAAACGATTAGTTTTTATAAGCTTAACATCATTTATTTCTAAATGTTCTATTTGTAACATAATTTATCCGTTTATAATATTAATTAAATACTTCCCATAATCATTTTTTTTCATTAATCCAGCAATTTCTTTTAATTGATCCGCATTTATATATCCTAATCGATATGCAATTTCTTCGATACAAGATATTTTGATTCCTTGTCTTTTTTCAATTGTTTCAACATAGGCAGATGCTTGATGTAATGATTCATGTGTACCGGTGTCTAGCCAAACAAATCCTCTTTCTAAAACTTCTACATGTAATTCATTTGAATTTAAATATATTCTATTTAAATCTGAGATTTCTAATTCTCCTCTTTTTGAAGGCTTTAATGATTCAGCGATATTAATCACATTATTATCATAGAAATATAATCCTGGTATTGCAAAATTAGATTTGGGATTTTGTGGTTTTTCCTCAATTGATAAGGCTTTACCTTTTTCATTAAATGAAACAATTCCATATCTTTCAGGATCGCTAACTTGATAGGCAAAAATAGTAGCTCCATTTTTTCTATTAATTACATTATTTAAAGTTTTCGCAAAACCGTTTCCAGAAAAGATATTATCTCCAAGAACCATTGCAACGTTATCGTTTCCAATAAAATCCTTTCCGATTATAAATGCTTGTGCTAAACCATCTGGACTTGGTTGCTCAGCATAATTAATTTTAAGACCAACATGTGATCCATCACCTAATAAACTTTTAAAAAGAGGTAAATCATGTGGAGTACTAATTAATAAAATATCCCTTATTCCAGCAATCATTAATGTTGAAAGTGGATAGAAAATCATAGGCTTATCATAAACTGGCAACATTTGTTTACTTATAACTTTTGTTAACGGATGCAATCTTGTTCCTGAACCTCCTGCTAAAATTATACCTTTCATATTATTTATCTCCTCTACCTAATCTCTCACCAGAATAACTTTCTCTTAATGGCTTCCACCACCATTCATTATTAAGATACCAATGAATAGTTTTTAAAAGACCAGACTTAAAATTTTCTTTGGCTTTCCAACCTAGATTAGATTCTATTTTTGTTGCATCTATTGCGTATCGTTTATCATGTCCAGGACGATCTTTTACATATGTAATTAGGTTTTTATATGATTCATTTTTTGGTTTTAGATCATCAAGAAAACTACATATCAATTTTACTACCTCTAAGTTTGTATATTCATTATTACCTCCAATATTATATGTTTCACCTATTTTACCTTCTGAAACTACTTTAATTAATGCACGGGCATGATCTTCAACATATAACCAATCTCTTATATTATCTCCCTTTCCATAAATAGGTAATGATTTACCATGAAGAGCATTTAAAATAATCAAAGGAATTAATTTCTCAGGAAAATGAAAAGGCCCATAATTATTTGAACAATTTGTGATTAATATTGGTAAATTATAGGTATGAAACCATGCTTTTACAAGATGGTCACTTGATGCCTTGCTTGCTGAATATGGCGAACGTGGATCATATGAAGTTAACTCAGTGAATAATCCATCATCACCTAAAGTTCCATAAACTTCATCAGTAGAAATATGATGAAATCTAAATGAATTTTTATCATTTGGTGATAATGATTGATAATATAATCGTGAACACTCTAATAGATTATATGTTCCCATTATATTGGTTTTCATGAAAGCTGAAGGTCCATCGATAGATCGATCGACATGAGATTCTGCAGCAAGATGCATAATAACATTTGGTTTAAAATCGTTTAAAATATTTATGATAGATTTTTGATCACAAATATCTATTTTTTTAAAAAAATAATTAGGATTATTTTCTATCTCTTTTAGTGATGAGGTTATTCCTGCATAAGTTAATTTATCTAAATTTAATACTTTATAATCATTTAGACCTATTAAATGTCTACAAACAGCCGATCCAATAAATCCAGCTCCACCTGTAACTAAAACTTTTATCATATAACTTCTAATTCCTTTTTCAATAAATCATAATTATTAGTAATAAATTTTTTTAATTCAATTTTCCAATTTGAAAAATAATTAATTTGTTCTTCTTTTAATCTTCTATTCTCTAAAATTGAATTTTTAGGTCGAATGGCATTCGTTACATATTCTTTTGTTGAACATGGTATAAATAATGGAGTTATTTTCATTTCCCTTGCACATTCATTAGCAAAATCATACCAACTACAATATCCTTCTGATGTAGCATGAAATATTCCTGTTAATTTTTTATCAATAATTAAATTTATTTGCCTAACTAATGATTCTGTTGAAGTAGGTGATCCAAATTGATCATTTACAACTTTTATAAATTTTTGATTTGCATCATTAACAATTTTTGATTTTTCAAAGGTCAACCTAATCATTGTTTTCAAAAAATTATTTCCTTTAGATCCATATAACCATGCTGTTCTTATAATTGAATAATTATTCATATTTTTTTTAATAATTTCTTCGCCTGCTAATTTAGACTTTCCATATTCTGATAATGGATTTGTAACTTCGTCTTCTAACCAATATTCATTATTAGACTTCATACCATCAAAAACATAATCGGTTGAAATATGAAGAAGATATGCATTATTATTAGATGCCCAAAGTGATAAATTATCTGGGATATCTTTATTTGCTTTCCAGCAAGTTAAATCATTTTCACATTTATCTACTTCTGTAAATGCTGCACAATTTATAATTATACTCGGTTTATATTTATCCAGAAATACATTGCATTCGACTTTAGTTGAAAAATCAACCAATGGTAAATCCATTCCAACTACTTCAATTTGCTTATCTATTTTTGAATAAAAATCAAAACAGTCTGAACCTAATTGACCGTTTGATCCGGTAATTAAAAGTTTTATCATTTTCATATATTTAATTTATTATCAAATATTACAAGCTTTTGATAAATATTTGATAATTTTTTCTACTGCAAGTTCAGGATTTGTATTCATTGTATTAATAGTAATTTCGGGTTCTTTAGGTTTCTCATATGGAGCAGAGACTCCGGTAAAATCTTTAATTTTTCCGCCTCTTGCTTTTTTATACAGACCTTTAATGTCTCTAGATTCACAAATATCTAAGGGAGTATCTACGAATACTTCAATAAAATTGTTTTTACCTATAATTTTTTTTGCTTCTTGTCTATCCTTTGAATAAGGAGAGATAAAAGATGAAATTACAATTATACCTGCTTGATTCATCAATAAGGCAGTTTCAGATATTCGTCTGATATTTTCTTTTCTATCAGATGCTGAAAAATCTAAATCCCTAGATAAACCATGTCTTATATTATCCCCATCTAATATAAATGCTAAGTTACCATTTTTTATGAGTTTTTCTTCTAATTTAAGTGCAATTGTTGATTTTCCAGAACCACTTAAACCTGTTAACCAAATTGTTATTGGTTTTTGATTAAGTAGATCACTTCGCATTTCTTTCGTTACTAAACTATTAATTTTTGAAATATTTTTGCTAACTTTTTCATTATTTTTATTAGATTTTGAAACAACTCTATCAACGATCATTCCAGCACCAACGGTAATATTAGTTAATCTATCAATTATAATAAATGCACCTGTTGTTCTATTTCTATTATAAGAATCATAAACTATCGGTCTATGA
>MDTB01084239.1_pt1 | contig 13645 bp, 19 predicted proteins | sample 811161 | NCBI WGS metagenome assembly MDTB01 (sample SAMN05326650, study PRJNA326480) | marine metagenome | isolation source: seawater | place: Mediterranean Sea | collected 2009
AATTCGTGAAGATAATTGCCTAATAAAGCTGTAGAACTAGCTCCGTCAACATCATAATCACCAAAAATACCTATCTTTTCGTTACTCATTATTGCCTCATAAGTTCTCAATGAGGATTTTTCCATATCAATTAGAGTGTTAGGATTTGGAATAAAATTTTTGACAACAGGATTTAAAAAAGAATTAATGTCTTCTTTTTTAATTTTTCTTATTGATAAAAGTTTTGATGTAATTTCATCAAGTGAATAATTGTCTTTTATAAAAGTAACATCTTCTTGATTGTATTTTTTTAAAAACCAAGATTTTCCACTTAATGAAAGTGAATTCATTTATTATAAATATTTGTAATACTTTTGATTGTATTTTCACTTTTGTGCAATACGAAACTGTTAACCTCATATTCATTTCCTAAGTCTTTTACTCCATCAGCTAAATCACCTGAAGTAACGCCAGTTGCGCAAAAAATTACATCACCTTTAACCATATCATCAATATTATATTTTTTATTAAAATCAGTAATACCTAACTTTTTTGCTCTGATTTTCTCCTCCTCATCTAGAACTAATCTACCTTGGATTTGACCACCATAACACGATAACGCCGCAGCAACTATAACACCTTCTGGTCCACCGCCTGTGCTATAATAAATATCATTTTTTGGTTTATCTCCAATTACACTTAAAGCACCAGCGATATCCCCATCAGTTATAAAATTAATCTTTACGTTTAAATCATTTAATACTTTAACGATATGATCATGTCTTGATCTTTTTAAAACACATGCTTGAATATCTGAAATTTTTTTATTTTTTGCTTCAGCTAATATTTTGATATTTTTTTCAACACTATTATCTATATCCATTAAATTTTTTGGCAAGTTATTACCAATTGCTATTTTCTCCATATATGTATCTGGGGCGGATAATAAACAATTTTTTTCAGATATTGCTAAAACAGAGAATGCATTCGGTTGGCCGTTGGCTGTAAATTTTGTTCCTTCTAAAGGATCTACAGCTATATCAAATTCTGGCCCATTTAGAGTTCCTAATCTTTCACCAATATATAACATTGGCGCCTCATCCATTTCCCCTTCACCTATAACAACAGTGCCTTGCATGTTTATCTTATTTAGCTCTCTTCTCATTGGATCAACAGCTCCTTTGTCAGCTGCGATTTTGTCCTTTTTCCCAATAAATTTAGAAGCTCCTATTGCTGCTTTTTCTGTAGCTTTAGTAAATAGATTTAAGAATTTTTTATCAATTGGCATCAATTATTAATTCTTATTAACTTAGGTCTTTTTTTAATATAAATTTTTTTTGAAATTACTTTTAAAATTTTATTTAAGTATTTATCTTTGGAAGTATGCGTAATTACAATTATTGAAGACATTTTTTTATTTTTATTAGGATTTTGTATCAACCTTTTAATTGAAGTTCTATTTCTAGAAAAAACACTTGTAATATCCGATAAAACACCCGGTTTGTCAGATACTTCAAATCTAAAATAAGCAGAAAAAAGTCTTTCATTAATACTTTCAAAATCTAATTTTTTTCTTTTCTTGCTTGATAATGAAAAAGGAAACTTAATATTACCTCTCATTATTGATGATATATCCGAAATTAACGCAGATGTTGTAGCCGCTGCACCTGCACCTTCACCTTGTATTATACTTTTTCCAACAGGTTTTCCCTCAACAATTACTGCATTTAAAACACCATTAATACTTGCTACATATGTGTTTTTTTTAATTAAAGAAGGATGAACTCGCTGATATACTTTATTTTTAAAAAGTTCAGCAACGCCTAATAGTTTAATTTTATAACCTAAATTATCAGCTGTATCGATATCTACTTTATCTATATCTTTGATACCTTCAACATAAATCTTATTATTTAAAAATGAATTAAAACAAAGTGATGATAAAATTTTTAATTTAGATGATACATCATCACCATTTAAATCTGCCGAAGGATCTGACTCTGCGTAACCTAATTTTTTTGCATTATTTAAAACTTCATCAAAATTTTTATTATCTTCGTTCATTGAAGAGAGGATGTAATTAGATGTTCCATTAAAAATACCATAAATTTTCGTAATCTTGTTAGCTATTAATCCTTCTTTTAAAGATCTAATTATAGGTACGCCACCACAAACTGAGGCTTCAAATTCTAAATTTACTTTATTATTTTCAGCTATTTTTGATAATTGATCTCCGTATTTTGCAATTAACGCTTTATTGGCTGTAACTACGTGTTTTTTATTTTTTAAAGCGTTAAAGACTAATTTTTTTGCAGCTCCTTCCGCACCACCAATTAATTCTATTATTAAATCAACGTCTGGTTTTTTTGTAGCATCTAAATAATTTTTAAGCCATTTAGATTTATTTATCTTTATGTTTCTATTTTTTTTTATATTTTTAGCAGAAACATATTTTAATACGGGTATGCAATTATTTTTTTCTCTTAAAAATTTTTCATTTTCAATTAAATATTTATATAAATAACTGCCTATATTTCCTAAACCTACTATTGCAATATTCAATTTTTTCATCTTTTAGATACTACCTTTTAGTTATGTCTGGATAATCTTTTTTTTTTTCTTGATTTATTAAATACTTAGAAATTTCATCAATATTACATTTTTTGATAATTTTACAAATATCAACAACTTGATACTTGTTGCTTTCTAGGTTTTTGAATGTATTTTTTTTATTTTTTTTTATATCTTTTTGTTTTTTAATATTTTTATCGCTCATTTTATTTGTTTTTTGCTTTAATTTAGCAATTTCTTTGTTTTTACTTTTTTTAGTATTTTTTTCTTTTTGTTTTTTTTTAACATTTTTTTTAATTTTTATAATTTCTTCATCCGATAAATTTATTAAACTTTTATTTGTCTTTTTTTTATTAATCAAACTAATTTTTTGTTTTCCTTTAAGGTCTTCATTTAAATTTAATTCTACAAGATCGATTTTTTTATCAACTCGTTTATTAATTACTTTTACTTCAATTATCAGATTTTCCTCAAAAAATTGTTCTGCTTCAATTTTATTTACACATACGTGATCACCACAAATGAAAACTGTTTTAGTTTTGTTACAACTAGATAAAAAAAACAATATTATAATTATTTTTAAAAATATTGATTTCATTTTAAACCTAACTTTTCTGAAAAATTAAATAAAATATTCATATTTTGAATAGCTTGACCTGATGCACCCTTAATCAAATTATCAATAGCTGAAAAAATCACAAACTTGTTTTTAATTCTAGTTTCACAAATTGAGATTTCGCAAATATTTGTATTTAAAACATTTCCCGACCCCAATTGTGAGTTTGTTTTCAAAATTTTTACAAAATTGGATTTTTTATAAAAATTTTTTAGAGTTTTTCTAAGAGTACTAACGGTAACACCTTTTTTTCCATTAAAATAAATTGCTGATAAGATTCCTCTGAATGTTGGTATTAAATGAGGATTAAATGAAAATTTAATATTTTTTTTTGTATATCTAAATATTTCCTGTTCAATTTCACAAATGTGTCTATGATTTTTTGTACTGTAAGCAAATGTTGAGCTGTATAAATTTTTATGTTTAAATTTTTTTTCTAAGTTTTTTCCAGCACCTGAATATCCTGATTTTGAGTCTATAGTGATATTATCAATTTTTATTAGATTTTTTTTAATCAGTGGTAACAAAGGTAATTGTATAGAAGTAGAATAGCAACCTGGATTCGATATTATTCTATATTTTTTAATTTCACTCTTTGTAAATTCAGGAATAGAATAAATTGATTGAGGTATTAATGTTAAAGCAGCATGACTTTTTTTATAATTCTTCTTATAAATCTCTGAATTAGTAAGCCTAAAATCCGCTGATAGATCAATAAATTTTAGGTTTTTATTTTTTAAAAATTTTTTTTTAATTAATTTTTGAGCTTCTCCATTTGGTAAAGATAAAAATACTAAATCTACTTTTTTCCAATCAATTTTATTGATAGAAGATATTTTTGGTAGTTTCTTTTTAATTCTTTTGTCAAAAAAATCGATATATTTACCTAAATTTTTAGTAGCACAAAGATTTAAAATATTAATATTTGGATGTTTTGATAACATAAATACTAAATCTATACCTGTATATCCAGTAGCTCCAATTACAGCTACGTTAATTTTATTTATTGTAGACATTATGTCCTTATATCATTGTCTTTAAAAATAGTTAAATTTTTAAGCTTATCTTTTAGAAAACTGAAAGCTTCTTCTAGCTTTTCTATGACCGTATTTTTTACGCTCAACAACTCGTGAGTCTCGGGTGGTAAGTTTATCTTTCTTAAGATTTTTTTTTAAATTTATATCATGAGATATTAAAGCTTTTGATATACCTAAAATAATCGCACCAGCTTGCCCTGATAAACCGCCACCTTTTACAGAGCATTTAACATCATAGCTTGTAGCCACTTCAGATAATTCTAAAGGTCTGTTTACAATGATTTGGTGGACAGGTCTTTTAAAATAATCTTTCATTTTTAAACCATTCACATGAATAATGCCTGAACCTTTTTTTACCCAGACTTTAGCTATTGATCTTTTTCTTCTTCCAGTAGCGTACTTACTATCCTTAAAATCTAATTTAATTTTTTTTATTTTTGTATTTGTTTCGGTTGCTAATTCCATTATTTGACAATATTTTTTTTATGTAGTTTTATAAAATCGATTACTTTTGGTTTTTGGACATCATGTGGATGTTTATCACCATTGTAAATTTTTAATTTAGTAAGTTGTTTTTTTGCTAGAGGCCCACCTGGCAACATTCTTTTTACAGCTAATTTCAAAATTTGTTCTGTTTTATTTTTTTCTTTTAAAAAAGATGGTGTAGACTCTTTTATACCACCTGGATGACCTGTATGTTTATAATATTTTTTATTTACAAATTTTTTACCAGAAAACTTAATCTTATCAATATTTGTTACAACAACAAAATCTCCGTTATCAATGTGCGGATTATATGTAGCCTTATTTTTCCCTCTCAAAACTTTTGATATATAAGCAGCAAGTCTGCCTACAGCCGCGTTTTGTGCATCTATAATATACCAATTGTTTTTCACGTCTTTTTTTTTGATAAAAGGTGTCATAATGATGGGCGATAGATACAAAGAATGAGTTATAAAGTCAATTTATTTTACAATTGAATAATACAGATATAATGCCCCAAAAACTAATAAGACGCTTATGATTTGATGGGCTGAAGCTAAATAAATATTAAGTCCGCTTATTAGGGTTAAAACTCCTAATATTACTTGTAAACTTAAAAAGAAAATAACTATATATAATGGTTTGTACAAATTGAATATTTTTTTTTTGAAAATAAACAATGAAAGGCCCAAGGTATAAAAAATTATTAGATATGCTAAATTTCGATGATAAAATTGAACCAACGAATGACTATTAAAATTTAAAATATCTTTAATATTTTTAAACGAATGATCATTGGGAAAATACGTATTTCCCATAAGTGGCCAAGTTTGGTAAATTTTGCCAGCATCCAAACCTGAAACAAAAGCTCCCATAATTATTTGAGTAAAAATTAAAAGAATAAATAATTGAAGAAAAATATATTCAATTTTAAATTTAAAAAAACTTTTATTTTTACTACAAATAATGTTCAACAATAACCAAAATATTGAAGAGATAATTAAAAATGCTGTAGATAAATGTAGAGACAGCCTATAATGACTAACCGTAATATCTTCAACTAAACCACTTTTAACCATATACCAACCGAAAATTCCTTGAGAAATTATCAATGCTAAAATTATATAACAAATCTTTAAGTGTTGTTGATGGATATTTTTTGTAAAATAAAAATATATTAAAGGTATTAAAAAAAATAAACCAATTATTCTAGCTAATACTCTATGAAAATATTCCCAATAAAAAATAAATTTAAATTCTTCAATAGTCATGTCAAAGTTTAAAAGTTTATATTGTGGAATTTGTTTATATTGATCGAAATATATATTCCAAGTTTCTTTATTTAAAGGTGGAATTATTCCCTTAAACAATTCCCACTCAGTAATAGACAAACCAGAATCAGTTAGTCTGGTTAGGCCTCCTACAATAATGATACAAAAAACAAAAATTAAAGTAGTGAGTAACCAGTAATAAAATAATTTATAAGTTTTTTTTACTTCTTTGATCATAAATTATAATATATATTTATTATGTTTTCTTAAATTAAAATATTGTCGCTATGATAAATAAAAAAATACTTAAAGTAAGAAAAGATTTAGACAAGTTAGATAATAAGTTACTAAACATTATAAAAAAGAGAATTTATCTTGTAGATATAGTACTTAAAAATAAAAAATTTAAAAAAGATATAATTGACAAAAAAAGAATTTCAATAATATTAAGAAACATTTCAAAAAAGTCCAAAAAGATGAAAATAGATCCTAAAATTACTCAGAAAATATGGAAATCTATGATAAATGCTTTTATAGATTATGAATTTAGAAATTTCAAAAAAAAATAATTATTTACTGTGAGGTGGAAGTTTTTTTTCTATAAAGAATTCATGTTTTCTTGTATTAGGATTATATTTTTTTAGCTTTAATTTATCTTTAGCCTTCTCACCCTTTGTGGGTTTCTTTGCATAGTAAATAAACTTACTATCTGGATTACTTTCTGGAACCATACGAACTTTAAGATGTGTTTTTTTTGCCATAAGATTTTATTTTTTTTAATTTTTTAAAAATAATTTTACTTTTTAGTTTTATTTTTTTTTTTATAAAATCATTTTTTAAACTAATAATATTATCACCGTCAAGACTAATTTTTTTTTGATTTAATATGTTTTTAACTCCTAATATAGAAACTCCTTTATCTCTTATTAAAAATTTTATTAATTTAATTTTTTCAATTTGATCAACTGGATAATATCTTCTATTTTTAATTTTTCTAGGTCTTATTTGCTTAAATTCCTTTTCCCAGTACCTTAAAGTATGATTAAGAGGTTTTTTGGTAATCGGATCTATCAAATTCAGTTTTTTTGCTAACTCAGTAATATTAATCAATTTTTTCATAAAATTGGTTAACTAATTTAATTATATTTTTTGATGGAGTAAATTTGATTGAATTTCTCGCATTTATAACAAATTCCTCTTTAGTTCTAGGATTTCTTCCAATTCTTTTACTTTTATAAATTAATCTAAAAGATCCAATATTTTTTAAGTAAAGATTACCAGATCTAATAATTTCAACCATTGTTCCAATTAAATCATCAACTATTTTTTTTGATAAATTATTTGAAAATCCAGTTTTAATTGACAGATTTTTAATAATATCTTTTTTTTTTAAATTATTTTTAAACATTTTTTGAATGATTTAAATTTTTTTTAATTTGTGACATTAAATTTCCTTTGACAATTCTATAGCATAGGTCTAGCGAATAATAGAAACCTAAACTATCCGTGCCTCCGTGACTTTTAACAACGGGTCCATTTAAACCTAATAGTATAGCTCCATTATATTTTCTAGGATCTAATCTACTTTTAAATTTTTTTAACGAAAGGTAAGAAAATATTAGTGAAATTTTTGAAAAAAAGTTTTCTGTTAATGATTTTTTTAAATTTGAGGTAATAAACTTAGCTGTTCCTTCAGCTGTTTTAAGCGCAACATTTCCAGTAAATCCATCTGTTACAATTACATTGGAATTTCCATGCATAATTTCATTTCCTTCTATATAACCGTTGTAAATAAAATTTTCTTCATTAGATAAAATCTTTAAACGGCTTGAAGTAATTTTTAAATTTTCAGTACCTTTAACCTCTTCTGAACCAATATTTAAGAGAGCTACTTTTGGTTTTTCATTTGGGTATAAAGATTTATATAAAGCAGATCCCAACTCTGCAAAATCAACTAAATTTTGATCATTACATTCAATGTTAGCGCCTAAATCCAAAACTACATTCATTCCATTTTGATTAGGCCATAATCCAGCCAAAGCTGGCTTACTTAAGTTTTCCATCATTTTCAAAATCATTTTTGACAGTATTAATAAGACACTTGTATTGCCTGCGGATAAACTTATATCTGATTTTCCTTCAAGTTGATGATTAATACAATTCCACATACTTGAATTTTTTGAATTTTTTACTGCTGATAAAGGAGATTCCTCATTTGATACTATTTTATCTGAGTGAATAATATTTATTAAATCTGATTTAATTTTGAATTTTTCTAATTTTTCCCTAATGTCATTTTCTTTACCAAAAATATTTAAAACGAAATCTTTATTATTAGCGTTCTTATCTAAAAAAAATTTAATACCATTTATAGTTTTATCAGGTGAATTGTCACCTCCCATTGCATCAATTGCAATAGATATTTTTTTAGACATATTAGAAATTATAAATCTAGTATTTTCTTTCCGTTGTAAAAACCTGTCTTTAGGTCAATGTGATGTGATAACTTATATTCACCACTTTTTTTATCCTCAATAATATTTACTTGGTTAAGTTTAAGATGAGATCTTCTCATCTTTTTTTTTGAGGTAGAAGTTTTTCTTTTAGGTACAGCCATAATTAAAATTTAAAGTTTCCTAGACTGTCTATCATATTTTCTGGTGGTTTATCAAAAAAAAAATTGAAAAAACTTATAAAATAATCCTTAAAATATGCTATTTTTTTTTCTTTTCCATCATCTAAGTAATCAAAATATAATTTTATAATTGATGAGTTGATTAAAAAGTTATTATCGTTATTTTTTTCTAAATCTAGTTTAAGTAAAATATCATAAAAAATTTTATTTAATTCTTTCATTTTTTTATTTACTGTTACATCTCCGTAGCCTAATTCTCTTAAGTCATTTTCAATATTAAAAAAGAAAAAATCATACACTTTTTGGTCAAATTTGAATTTTTTTTTTTTTGCAATAATTAATAAAATTGAAAAGTGAATGAACATAAGATAAATTCTAGTTTCAAAAGTATCCTTAAGTTCTACCTTTTTATAAAAATAAATATTTCTAGATAAGGTTAATAAAATAATATACAAATTATTATTATGGTCTATAATTTTATTCATTACAGAATTTTATTTTTATCATTAATATTTTTACTAATTTTAAACTGTCAATTAAAAGATGCTTCTAGAACTCATGGTATATTGTTTTTAGAGAATAGGTCAAATAAAATTCAAGTTAATAAGTCTAATAAAAACGACATTATAAATATAATTGGACAACCTCATACTAAATCCGTAGAAAATGAAAATGAATGGATATACATCGAGAGAATTTTTGTTAAAGGAAAATACCATAATTTTGGAAAAAATATACTGAAGACAAATAATATTCTTTATCTAGAATTTGACAAATATGGTATTTTGAAAAGTAAGAGACTTTTAAACAAAAATGATATTCAAAAGTTAGCTTTTTCAAAAGATATAACAGAAAATAATTTAGCTAAAGAAAGCTTTCTTCAATCTTTCTTTTCAAGTCTGAAATCGAAAATGTATGGGAAAAAATAGGTATAAATTTTTAGTGAGCTATTATAGCTAAAAGTAATAATGCAACTATATTAGTTATTTTAATCATTGGGTTAATAGCAGGTCCAGCAGTATCTTTGTATGGATCGCCAACAGTATCGCCTGTTACGGCTGATTTATGAGCTTCAGAACCTTTTCCTCCAAAATTTCCATCTTCAATATATTTTTTTGCATTATCCCATGCGCCACCACCTGCTGTCATAGATACCGCAACAAAAAGTCCAGTAATAATTACACCTAAAAGCATTGCACCTAAAGATGATAAAGCTGCCTCTAATCCACCAATTTGTAAAATTATAAAATAAAGAACTACTGGTGATAAAACAGGTAACAAAGATGGTAAAATCATTTCTTTAATTGCCGCTTTAGTTAATAGATCAACTAACCTTCCATAATCTGGTTTTCTTTTTCCTTTCATAATTCCAGGAATTTTTTTAAATTGTCTTCTTACTTCAATTACAACAGCACCACCTGCTCTTCCAACAGCTTGCATACCCATTGAGCCAAATAAATAAGGTAACATTCCACCTATTAATAAACCAGCTACAACAAATGGATTAGATAAATCAAATGAAACATTAATACCTTCAAGCGCAGAACCTTTAACAGTAGAAAAATATTTAATATCTTCAGTGTAAGCAGCAAATAAAACTAATGCTCCTAAACCAGCAGATCCTATTGCATATCCTTTAGTTACTGCTTTTGTGGTATTGCCAACTGCATCTAATGCATCGGTAGTTTTTCTAACATTTTTAGGAAGTTTAGACATCTCAGCGATTCCTCCTGCATTATCTGTGACTGGACCGTAAGCGTCTAATGCTACAACCATTCCTGTTAGTGCTAACATTGCAGTAACTGCAATTGCTATACCAAATAAACCTGCAAGTTCATTCGTGTATAAAATTCCTGCAACAATAATTAAAGCTGGCACAGCCGTAGCCTCCATTGAAATAGCTAATCCTTGTATTACATTAGTTCCGTGTCCAGTAGTAGATGATTGAGCTACTGTTTTAACTGGTCTGTAATTAGTTCCAGTGTAGTATTCAGTTATCCAAATTAATAAACCTGTAATAGCAAAGCCAACAATTCCGCAAATATATAAGTCCATTCCATTAAAATTCTTATCATTATTAGAATAATTTTCTGTCAAACCTACGACTGAATCTGTTACAGGATATAAAATAATTAACGATGTAATAGCAGTAACAATGAAACCTTTATAAAGCGCGCCCATAATATTTTTACTTTTTCCAAGTTTAACAAACCAAGTGCCAATTATTGAGGTAATGATACATGCTCCTCCAATAGCTAATGGATAAATCATTAAGTTATAATCGTTAGGAAAAAATATTGAAGCCAAAACCATCGTTGCAACTATAGTTACAGCATAAGTTTCAAATAAATCTGCAGCCATTCCTGCACAGTCACCCACATTATCACCAACGTTATCTGCTATCACTGCTGGGTTTCTAGGATCATCTTCTGGAATTCCTGCTTCTACTTTTCCAACTAAATCGGCGCCTACATCTGCTCCTTTAGTGAAAATACCCCCACCTAATCTTGCAAAAATTGAAATCAATGAAGCTCCAAAGCCTAGTGCGACTAAAGCATTAATAATTTCTCTATTATCAACCTTTAAATTTATTAAAATTATGTAATAAATTGTAATGGCTATTAAAGCTAATCCAGCAACTAATAACCCTGTAATAGCACCTGATTTAAAAGCGATAGTTAATCCACTTTGTAAGCTTTTTCTTGCAGCTTCAGCAGTTCTTACATTGGCTTTTACTGAAATAAGCATACCGACATAGCCTGCAACACCTGATAAAAATGCTCCTATGAAATAACCAACACCAACTAAATAACTAAAAAAATAAGTTACTATAGCTAAAACAATTATCCCAACTACTGCAATAGTTTTGTACTGTCTATTAAGATAAGCTTTGGCTCCAATTTGTATTGCTTCTGCTATTTCTTGCATTTTTGGATTACCTGGACTTGATGAAATTATCTGACCTGATAATAAGTAACTGTACGCCACAGCTAAAATACCAGTGAATGAAATTAAATAAAGCAATTCTAAATAATCAGTCATATAAAAAAGACATAGATGCCAAAATAATTTTAAAAACGCAAGCTAAACTTGCTTCAAATAACAGATATTTTATTCATCTTTTCTTAAAATTTTAGCTATTTTATCCAATATTGCATTTAAATAACCTATTTGAATTTTTTCAAGAAAGTGTTCTGAAGCTACTAGGTATTCAGTTATTATTACTTTTTTAGGTGTATTGTGCCTAAACATAAGTTCAAATAATGCAGCAAACAAAATAACTTTTAATAATTTATCAGTTTTTTTTAGATTAACATCTTCAGTCAAATGATTAATAATAGTTTCCTCAATTAATTCTGATCTTTCTAATGTGCCTGTTACAGTATCTTTTATAAATTTTTTATATTGGCTTTTTGGATAGTCAATTTGACTATTAGGATTTAGTAATGAGCTATAAAGTTTTTGTATAACCTTAATTCTAGGAGAAGAAATTTTAGATTTTTTTAGGCTCATTTTTTAAAATCGCAACAATTGCATTAACAGCTTCTGAACCTTTATTTGGTTTATTTTTTTTATTTTTGGTACTTCTATTTTTTGCCTGACTTATATTGAGAGCTGTAATTATCCCATTACCTACAGGTTTGTTATATTCTATAGATAAATTCAAAATTGAATTAAAAACAGAAGAACATATAAAATCAAAGTGAGGCGTCTGACCTTTTATAACACAACCTAAGGCTACAAACCCATCGTATTTTTTTATATTCTTTTTTAATACAAAAGGTATTTCGAGTATTCCTGGAACATCTATAATATGAACTAAAAACTTTTTTTGAATTAGTTTTTTTTTAGCATTTGATACTAAGTTTTTAGATATGTTTTTATAATAATTAGAATTTAATATTAAAATTTTTTTCATTTTATAATAATTTGTTTTTTAATCTTAAGACCAAATCCTTCTAGACCTATAATCTTTTTTTTACTTCTAGAGATCAATATCATATTTTTTACTTTTAAGTCTTTTATTATTTGAGCTCCAATACCATAATATCTTAATGTACTAATGTTACTATTTTCAGGATTATCTTTTTTATTAATAACTAATAGTAAAAAATTATTATATTTATTTAAAAGTTTTAGAGATTTTAAAATTTTTCTATTTGTTAAAATTTTTTTTTTGATTCTTGTTGAAAGAACTCTTACAAATATTGAATTATTAATATTAAATTTACCCTTCGTAATTGCAAAATTATCATTTTTTTCTAATTTATTTTTATAAATATGCAAAATTAATTTATCAAAATTTTTTAATTTTATTTTTTTATAATCTTTTTTTATAATTAATTTCTCATATTTTAACCTATAAGAAATTAAATCTTCAATAGATGCTAGTTTGATTTTATGTTTTTTTGAAAATTTAAATAAATCATTCAATCTAGCCATACGACCATCTTCATTCATAACCTCACATATAACTGAACTTGGATTCAAATTAGATAACTTTGAAATATCTACAGAAGCTTCGGTATGTCCTGCTCTCTCCAAAACTCCACCCGTTCTAGCAACTAGTGGAAATACATGACCTGGTGATACAATATCTTTTTTTTTAACTTTAGGGTTAATCGCTGTTTTAATTGTCTTGGCTCTATCTTGAGTTGATATCCCAGTTGTAATACCTTTTTTTGCTTCTATTGAAACTGTAAACGCAGTTTGCATTCTTGATTTATTTACTGAAGACATCAAAGGTAATTTTAAAATATCAATTTGTTTTTTTGTTAAAGCTAAACAAATTAGACCTCTTCCATGTTTAGCCATAAAATTTATATTTTTTGCATTACATTTTGAGGCTGGAATTATTAAGTCTCCTTCATTTTCCCTATCTTTATCATCAACTAAGATAAACATTTTACCTTTTTTGGCATCTTGAATTATAGATGATATTTTTGAAAATCTTTTGTCTGACATTTAATTAGAATATTTATATATGTATTTACCAAATATATCTAATTCTACATTGACTAAATCATTTATTTTCAAATTTTTAAGATTAGTA
>MDTB01180592.1_pt1 | contig 13644 bp, 8 predicted proteins | sample 811161 | NCBI WGS metagenome assembly MDTB01 (sample SAMN05326650, study PRJNA326480) | marine metagenome | isolation source: seawater | place: Mediterranean Sea | collected 2009
AGAAATAATTATAAAAGAAGATGGGGTAATTAATTATATATAAAATATATCAATAAATAAAACTAATATATATATATATATATATATATATATGTATTTATATATAAAGTAATAATTTGTAATTATTCCTTTTATAATCTTTTAAATTTCCTTGTTGCATATAAAAATGCTTTTTGCTGTCCTTCCCAAGTCATTCCTCCAACATGTGGTGTTATAACTATATTATATTTATTAGTTTTTGAAAGGTCAACTAATTTACTATTGTTATCATTGAATTCATCAAATATTACATCTGTTCCATATCCATATAATTTACCATTTTTTAAATAATCAATGATGTCTTCTTCATTTACCAATTCTCCTCTAGAAGTATTAACTAAATATGATTTTTCTTTCATATTTTTTAAAAATTCTTTATTAACAATATTTTTTGTTTCATCTGTTACATGCACATGTAAACTTACAACATCAGAATTTTTACATAAAAAATCTTTTGAAACGGATTTATAATATCTACCCATATTTCCTAAAACTTTAGTACCATTTTCATATTTTTTTACATATGGATCATAAACAAGAATATTTAATCCAAAACCAATACTAAAATCAGCCATTATTTTTCCCAATCTTCCAAAACCAATAATACCTAATGTTAATCCTTTTAACTGTCTTCCAATATATGGTTCATAGTCCCAATTTCCATTTTTAACAGAATTAAAACCAATATTGATATTTCTTATTAATGAAAGCATTAATCCAAATGATAATTCAGAGGTTGATGGTAGATTATTAATTAAATCCATGTCTTTAGTTAATGACCATATTTCTATATTTTTTTCTTTACAATATTCTTTATCAATATGATTTGTTCCAGTTGAACAAGTATTAATTAATATTATATTTGTACCCTCTAATACTTCTTTATTTAACATAAAATGTTGTTTATTTGGATTTGTAAATATTATATTAATGTTATTATTAATTAGTAAAGTTCTTAACTCACTTTTTTTAATTTCTGGTTTATAAGTAATGTTTCCATACTTTGATATTTCTTCATAAACATTATTTAAATGTTTTATTGGAGTAATCACAGCTATATTATTTTTCATTATATATATATATATATATATATGTATATAAAGGGTAATATAATTAATTATTTTATAATAAAACATCTAGGCCATCTTATTATAGAGTCTTCATATTTTTGTACTTTTATATTTTTTTCTTTACAAAATTCATCACAAAATATTTTTGCTCCAGGAAATTTTAATGAATAATATTCATCTAAATGAATATATCCACCATTTACCATATTATCATATACAAACGGTAAACATTCTTTATAACTATCATATAAGTCACAATCAATATTTGAGCAAAATATTTTAGTATTTTTAAATTTTTTTAAAGAATCAGAAAACGAACCTTTAATTAATATTATATTATCTAGATTAAAAAATTTAATTTTTTTTTTAACATATTCTAAAGAAGTATTAGAAAAATTTTTTGATGTTGATGTTTCTAAACACTCATTACTTATATTTTTAAATTTATTAATAATTTTATGTCTTTTATAAGATTCATAATGCTCTTCACTAATTTGATTATTTTTATACATTTCATCAAACATTTTTAATTCATCTTTCTCATTTGTAAATGAACTTAGACCACAAAAACTATCAAATCCATAAATTTTTTTATTAGACCCTAATGATTTCAATAAAAGCGCAGTTCCTATTATACTTCTACCTCGAAATACTCCAAATTCAAAAATATCTCCTTCTAATTTTTTATAATTTTTTTTAATAAAACTAAAGTAATTATATAATCTTTCTTGGGGATTATTAAAATTTTCAATTTCTAATTTATTAAATTCCCATACATTTTTTAATTTCATAATATATATACATATATATATTTAAAAAAGATATGGTTGATGAATAATTATCTATCATATCTTTAGTGAATAACGATGTTTATATATTTTTTTGTTTACAATATTATTTATCAATATGATTTGTTCCTGTTGAACAAGTATTAATTAATTTTATACTTGCTCTTTCTAATACTTCTTTATTTAACATAAAACGTAATTTTATTTAATATTTATTATTAATGGATCTTTAAAATATAATTCCAAATCTTTTTCAGGATTAATAAATGCAATTCTATATGTAGAGCTTTTATTAAAATTAAATTCATCTTCAACATAAAATTTTTCATATTCTTCTTTTATCTCCTTATCAATAACAATATATTTAATACCTGTATAAACTCTTAATCTAAAATCTTTATGATATTTATTAACTTTACATTTAAATTCAAATTTATATTTTTTTATTGGTAATTTATAATCATTTTCTGATAAATATTTAATTGAAAAAGGAAAATATAATCCACTAGATGATTTGATTTCAGAATTTAGAAATAAAATCTTTATTACTTCTTGATCTATTTTTTCATCAAAGAATAAATATGAATTATAATTTATTTGATGAATAAAACTAAAATCATCAAAAAAATCCGAAAATTTTTTATTTTTTTTAGCTTTAATTAACTTTTCAATTTCAATAAAATTATGTTTTAAATTATTTTTATAATAAGTATTATATTTTTCTAATAATTTATCAAAAATACTTATATTTGACTTTGTAGTTCCATATCTTGATATATCAAAGTACAATTTACAATTATTTTTAAGTAATTTATTATATATATCTATTTGTTCATTATGTCTTTTATCCAACGATCCGTTTACTGAATTAACACTTAAAAATATATCATTAATAAAAATTGATTTATTTTTGTAAAAATCATCATTAAAAAAATTTATATTTAAACTTTCTTGTTCAGATATTTCTATACCTATTTTAATTCTTTTTTTATCAAAATCTAAAACAGAAATATTATTATATCCTAATTTTCTTAACATAATACCCACTTGTCCAAAACCACCAAAACAATCTAATATTTTCAAATTACAATTATTATAATTTTCAAAAATATATTTAATAATATATGCTTCACTTTTTTGCCACCATTCATTTTTTCTATCATCAAAATAATAATTATCATTTAATAATAAATTATTATATTTATGAGTCATTTTTTCTCCAAATTTATTTAATAAATAATCAATATATATTAAGCCCATTTCTCTTGTATTTTTAAATTCTACTATTCCAACTTGATTACAATACTTAATAACTTCATCAAATCTTTTTAAATGGTTATCTCTCATAACATCAAATGGATGGACTTGTAATCTAATAAAAATTGGAGCATTATTTGGAGTATTTTCAATATGTTTTTTTACTTTATTAATATCTGGTCTTATTTCTGGTATTTCTAATATTCTATAACCATTTTTTGTTGTAATAAAAAAAGGCAATGTTCCTAGCATTAAATTAGTATCATCAAATCTCATAGTACCATCTTCATTATATACTGTATCTTCATAAACCATTGTAGTATCATATATATAATCTAATTCTCCAAGTGAATCAAACATTTCATCTGATCTTAAATGACATCCTGCTTTAAATACAAAAAAGGGTTTATTATATTTATTTGAAATTTTTCTTAATTTTTTTGTAGGTATAACTAAACCTTTTTCAAACCAATCATTTTTATTTTCAGAAATTACACATTTTCCTTTACTTCCTAAAGCTTTTCCATCAAAATGTGTATGAAGCCCTAACTCTCCTTTATTTAAACATTTTTCAATAATCTGTGGATAAATTTCACTTGTTTTAAATCCTGCTTCGTTTACAAACCAAGTTACAGAAGAATTATTATTATTTTTATCAAAATAATTAAATAATTTATTCATTCCATTTATAAATATATTAGTATCTTCATTTATTTTTTTATAATTTTTATGATTTTCTGGTATAATTTGACCTGTTGAATTTATTTTATTATTGTAGGCACCATCCATATCTATAGCAAAACCAATGTAAATTTTCATCTATATATATATATATATATATATATATAGATATATAATTTTTAATTAATTTGTAGTATACAGTAAATTATTACGTTTTTTAAATTTTCTGATGAATATTTAAGCATATTTTAAATTCTACCAAAATAATCTTATCCTAAATAATATCCAATTTAAATTTCAATAAATACTACAAATTAATCTATGTTATTAGTTATTCTATTTTTATATTCTTTTGATATAAATATTGTATCATTTATCTCTAATTTATTTATTTTTAAGAATAAATTCAAATTATAATTGATTATTTAATTATTTTTTATAGTATATTTATTATATTATTGTAACTCTCTATAAATTTATTTATATCAATATACCATGGTAAACCACAGAAATGAATATTTGTTTTATTTATAATATGTTCTTTAATATTATATAATAATTCAAGATTTTCACTTGAATAATAATTATTAGTAGATAATTTATTAAAATAATTATTAATTATATTACTATCAATATTATAATATTTTATAATTATATTTTTAATTTTATTACAATTTGGTATATAACCACATTTTTTTAAAACATAATTTACCGAATTCATTCTTATATTTTCTTTATCAATTTTATAACTATTTCCATCTTTAGTTATGAATCTAGGATCACTTGATAATATTTTTATAAATTTGCAATTATTAATAAAACACTTATTTACATCAAAAGATCCTTGACAATAAACTATTATCTTACACCTATTAAATAAATCTATTTTTTGTTTAATATTTAAATCTTCTGCCCAAATTATTTCAAAATTATATTTATTTTTAAGAATATTTTCAAATTCTAATTCATTAATTAATTGTCTTTTATAATAATTACATTCACCAACATTAGTTAAATTAATATTTTTTCTAATTCTTCTAGATATATAAATACATTTTTTTTTCTCAATATTATATGAAGAAATTTTGAAATATTTATGTATAATTTTCTGATCGATTGGTATTGTTTTATTAATTCCAATATATAAATTTTTAAATACTGTAACATTACTATCTTTTTTGGTATATATACAATTATTTTGAATATTTAAATATTTAAATATATCAGTAACATAATTCGGAAGTTTTTCATATTCATCATGTAAAAGCAATTTAATATTATTATTTATTTTTCTAATTTCCAAATATACAAATATATGTGGTAGTGTATCTCTAATAAAGTGTAAATAGTTATTTATTTGGTATTTTGCATAAAATAAATTCTCTGATACATAATCAATATTTTCTATATTATTTTCAATGGTTTCTTTTTGATAATTAAAATTATTATTAAATATTTCATCATTTTTATATACATCATCAAAGTCTATAATTAATTTTTTGTCTCTTAAAAAAACACTTGAATTAACATCATAAAGGTTTATAGCATTTTTACACTTTATTAAATAAAAAAAATTTTTTTCCATAAAAACAAAATCGTTTTTAAAAAAATCAATTATTTTATTAGTATTTAAAAATTTATATTTTATAAGTTCATTATAAGAATGCTTACGAATTAATTTCATTTTTAATAAATCATTATCAAATACCTTTAAATTATAATTTATTAAAAAATCAGATATTTTAATTATAGTATTTGATTTAAAATTTTTAAATCCAATTCTATTTTTTTTTGAAAATTTTATAAATCCATTATAATTAACATAATTGTTATTATCAATATTTAATTTAATGTATTTAGTTCCATCATAAAATTTTATTTCAATATCTTTATTGTCAGAAATTATCTTAAATTTTAATTTTATAATATTAATTTCATCTTTATAAAGATATAATGGATATTTATATATAGGAAAGAATCCAAAAGAAAATAACTCTTTTTTTATATTTTCAGACAAATTACCAACTTTTATTCTTAATTCATTATTTTCAAAAATTAAATTTAAATTCTTATTATTAAAAAAATATAAATTTTCATTATTTAAATATATTTTATTCATATATTATTTATTTATAATTAAATTATAATACTTGTATATATATATATGGAAGAAACAATAAAAAAAGAAATAGAAAAATTACAGGTTATTGATTTACATACACATTTATTTCCTAAAGAATTTAATAATCTATTTTTATTTGGAATTGACAATTTACTAACATATCATTATTTAATATCCGAATTATTTATTATTTGGAAAGAGTATCCTCCCAAAGAATTTTATAAATTTACAAAAAAAAAACAAGCGGAAATTATTTGGGATCAATTATTTGTTTTAAGAACACCTATTAGTGAAGCTACTAAAGGAATATTGACTATTTGTAATAAATTAGGATTGGGTGATTTTATTAAAAAAAGAGATTTAAATGGACTAAGAAATTATTTTAATAATATAAAAATAAATAATAATTTGAATGAACATATTGAAAATATTTTTAATTTATCAAATGTTAAATATTTAATAATGACAAACGAAATTTTTAATGAATTAGAATTAAAAATTTATGAAAAAGATATAATTTATAACAGAAAAAGATTTAAAACTTCTTTAAGAGTTGATAAATTATTAATTGATTACGATAAATGTTTAGAAATTGTAAAAAATTATAATTATGGACAAAATATTGAAGGTGTTAAACAATATTTAAGACATTGGTATAATAAACTTAATCCTGAATATTTGATGTTATCTATTCCTTATAATTTTAAATATCATTTAGAAGATAAAAATAGTAATTTTATATTTGATAAAATTCTTATACCTATGGCAATAGAATTTAATTTACCTATTGCATTAAAATTTGGTACATACAGAAAATTAAATCCTGAATTAAAAGATGCAGGGGATTCTGTTGGTGTAGCATTTGTTGATTCTCTATCATTTCTATGTAGAGATAATCCAAAATGTAATTTTTTAGCAACTTTTCTTTCAAGAAATAATCAACATCAATTATGTGCTATTGCTAGAATTTTTCCTAATTTACATATTTATGGTTGTTGGTGGTTTTTAAATAATCCTAGTTTAATACAAGAAATTACTGAAATGAGAATTGAAATGTTGGGTTTTGGATTTACAGCTCAACATAGTGATTCGAGAATATTAGAACAATTAATTTATAAGTGGGATCATTTTAAAAAAATAATTACTAAAATTTTAATAAAAAAATATAAAGAACTATTAAAAATTGGATGGAATATTAATGAAATAGAAATAAAAAGAGATGTCAATTACTTATTTGGAGGTTCTTATAAACAATTTGTAAAAAAAAATATTCAAAAAAAATCTATTAAATAAATACGATACTAACAATTTTATTTAAATAAAATTGATAGTAGTGAAACTAATTCATTATTTTTAAATTCTAATTAAAAATATAACTTTATAAAATAATTTTTTTATTTCGTAATTCCATTTCAGATAAACTCATTTCTTTTTTTTTAACAGAATGAACGTTCGATGAATGAACATTATAAATATAAACAAATTTATCTATTAACTTAAATTTACCTTCTGATAATTCTAGTAATGGATACATATATGCATAGTCAGTGCTTGTTTTATACCAATTATTATTTTGATCTAAATAATTTTCTTTTTTTATTTTTTTAAATAGTTTAAATTTGAATGTTTGTAATTGTGTAAATATATATGGTTTTTTTCTAAATAGTTTATTTTTAATTATTTTATTCTTATTATTCAAAAAATTTTTAATTTGATTATTCATTATATTAGGATCTGTTCTGGTAGTTTTAGGATAAATTTTAGTATTATAATACGGTTTTAATCCTCCAAAAGTCAATAAAATGTCATTATCAATATATAAATTGTTTATATAATTAAATACAGTCTCATTAGATAGCCAATCATCACCATCAATAATTACTATTATATCTTCATCATTGCAATTTAAATTATTTATTGCTAATACTCTATTATATAATGCTCCCATTCTACTTATATTAGATATATATCTCCAATTATATTTATTACAGTATTCTTTAATTATGTCAATTGAATTATCTGTTGACATATCATCAACTATAAATAATTCATAATGTTTAAATTTTTGTTCAAGAATTGAATTAAAACATTTTTGTAGATAATTATCATGATTATATGAACTAATTACTATTTTTAACATAATATATATATATATATATAAATAAATTATAAGATAATTTATATATTGGTATATATTACAATATTTTTTATTTGTATTCATTAAAATTAATATTTAAACTTTCTAAATATTTTATATATTTATCTGAAACATCATATTTATTATATTCTATCCATTCTTCTAACATTTTTCTAGAATAACTTAATTTATTATTTAACTTGTGAAAAGTAATTTTTCTATCTTTAGTAATTCCAATATAAAAATGTTTGAATGTATTTTCTTTTATTAAAAAATTAATTGATTCAAACCCAACTTTAAATGATAAATTTAAATCATTTTTACATGTTAATAAATTTTCAATACGCTGATCAAAACTAGGAATATTTGATCTAGCTTGAATATTATTCTTTAAACATTCAGTTACTAATAGCTGTGCTGATGTAGTATTACTTGAACCATACATAATTTGACCTGATTTATCGTGTGCTTCACCAATATTGCCAATTTTATATCCTTCTGACATTACTATAATACATCTATTATGTTTTTTTAACATATTTTTAATAGCATTAATTATTTCATTTATTGTTTTTTGATCTTCTGGTAATAAAATTAGTAGAGGTAACTTTCTTTCTTTATCAAATAAACGAACACAGCCTGCTATAAATCCAGTATCTCTCCCAAAAGTTTGAGTTACTAAAACTTTATCGTGTTGATGAGCTCCTAAATTTTCTTGGTTGTATATACTCATTTTATGATACCAGTATTTTACACAACTTGGAAATCCTGGAGTAAAATATAATTTTTCAAATGATTCATCGCCAATATCATTATCAACAGTTTTTGGTAAAAAAATAACTTTAAAATTTTCTAACTTACTAGATATAGCACATGTTTGTTTATATGTTCCACTTCCTCCAATATTTATTATACAATCTATATTTCTTTTAAATATTGTTTTTTTAATTTTTTCATAATCATTATTGTTTAGTTTATGAATTCTAGTAGTTCCTATATATCCAGATCCTGGTAAATTTTTAATGTCTTGTAATTCTTTATAAGTTGGTAATTCTAAAATTTTTAAATCATCATTAACTAATCCTAAAATACCATTATAATTATTTCCAATATAGATTTTATCATATATTTGTAAATCCTTTAATCTTGTTAAAACTCCTGATAATGTAGAATTAATAACAGTTGTTGTACCTCCGGACATAGCTATAAATAAATTTTTTTTATTTTCAATAAAATTACTAAATAAACTTTTAAAATATTTTATATTAGGGACAGTTCCTAAATCATATTTACATTTAGTTGTAATTGGTAAAAACTCTATATCTTTATTAATAAGAAAGTTTATACACATTCCTACATAAAATTCATTTTTAACTTTAATTTCAGGATGTTGAAATAATTCTTCTAATGCCCAAATTAATTGATTACCATCCTCGAATCCATATATTCCAGAAGATGCACAATTAGATATTCTTTTTTTTTCAATAACATTAGTAATTTTATTATTTTCTATCTTACAATAAGATTTTGATTCACATGTATCAAAATAAATACTCATAAAATTCCTATTTAGAGGAATATCAATACTTATAAACTGATCATGATTTATAATTATTATATTTTTTTTATCTTTGATTAATTCTTTACAAGCATAAATTGATTTAGCCGGACCATCTGGTGTTTTATCAACAATAATAAAATTAATATTTAAATTTTTAAAATAATTTTTAATTATTTTATTAATATTTTTAGATACGTTAAATTTATTTTCAAAATATTTTGTTGTTATAAATATAAATTCATCATTTTTATTAATATTATTTTTATTTGACAAAATAGACCATTCTATAATTAATTTATCTAAAACTTTAATAAAAGGTTTAAATTCATGCAATTCTTTAGTTCTTGTTCCATTACCGCACATGGGGAAAATCCATAGATTTTTCATAAATATAATATATATATATAAATATATATATATTAATTTTATTTGTGGTTAAAACCATTGAAACTATCAAATGAACATTTAAACATACTCTAGTATTTTAAATTCTACCAAAATTGTTTTCAAGTCTAAATATATCATCGTTTATGAGAATTTGGAAAGAAAATATTATAATTAAATAAATCTTCGTCCACCATATTTATGACACCCAAATATTCAAATATCAAAAATGATATATTTAATACCATTATAAATTTTTATTTTTTTTTATAATTATTATTTATATAATGACCAATATTTTAATTAATGAATATTCCAATAAAATTTTTGAAGTTAATAATGATAATTTTTACATAAAAAATTTTGATGTTAAATATAGAAAATTTATTAACCATAATAATATAGGAGAATTATTTAAAAAATATTTAGAAAAAAAATATAGTAGTAGTTTTAAAGAATGGATATATTTTATTTATTTTTATGAAATATCAAATTTTACATATATATATTTTAAAAATTTTAAAATAGTTAAATTACAATTAGAAAATATAAAAATTAATGATACATTATTTGATAAAATTATTAATAAAACTATTGATATCATTCATAAAAATAAAATTATTTTGCATTTGGATTGTATAACTGATATCATAAATATTAATGATGAAATAAAAATATTAAATAAATATGACAATTTATTAATTGATTTTTATATTGATAAAGATGAAATTGTATTTTTAATAAAATTTAACTTATTTAATAAATGTAAAAAATCAGATGTTATAAATTTTTTAAATAATAAAAATTTTATTGATAATTATTTAAAAATAAAAAATAACAAACAGAAAGTATTATTTTTATTCGATAAAGTATTTAATTTTCCTGAAAATATTTATGATATTATCAAGATTTTTTATTTAAATGGTTATTGGTTAGATATTAGATCAGATTATTATAAAGATGAAATTAATTTAAATTTAAATAATATTTTATTACATTATGATATAATTATTACTAGTTCTAATTTTTTAATATTGTCTTTAAATAATTTATTAGATAATATGGATAATATAGATAATAAAATAGATTTTTTAAACAAAAAATTATTTATTATAATATCATTAAATGGAACTATGGATGTTCCAGAATTTATAAAAATAGAAAAAAAAGCTAATTCTTTAGAAAGAAAAAAATTAAATTGTATTAATTATTTACAGGACAATAGAAATTGTCTTGAATCTATTATTTCAATTAGAGTATTTAATTATATGGGTTTTTATGAGAATACAACTTTAAAAATTAATAAAATATTTAACAATATAGGAAAGACTATTAATAATAGTACTAATTTATTAATTTATAGAAAAAAACCATACGATAATACAATATTAAAAAAAAAAGATTTTTTTGAAATTAATAATTTAGATCCTAAAAAAAAATTATGCACTATATTTTTAGAATGGCCACAATTCTATTTATTTGAACCATTCAGATTTTGGAATTATAATGGAGAAATTAATCCAATAGATTATACTGAAAGAATGATATATTTTAAAAATAAATTAAAAAAAATTGTAACTTGTTTCCAAAATAATAATTATAATGTTATTTTTAAGATACATCCTGCATCATACATTAATATAATTAATAATAAAATATATTTATATAATTGTCAAAAAAATAATAATTTTGATTATGATTTTTGTAAAAACATAGGAAAAGATTATTATAAAATATGGTCAAAAAAACAAATGCTACAATATAAACCAAATATAACAAATTATAATGGTTTTGATATTTACATTCCTGAAATGGAATGGGGAATTAAAAATATAATTGAAAATTATACTATGATAGATGGTTCATTCGAAAAAGAGATTTTAGAATATACTGATCATGGTATATTATTTTATCCTAGTTCTGTTTTTCTTCATAATTATTTATATAATATTCCTCTTTTATTAATTAGCAATAAAACAGTTAATCATGAAACACTAAAAAATTTAGATTGGTTTAATTGTTTTAAAAAACCAAATAAAAATAATGATTTTAATAAAAAAATTTGGAATACATATATGGATTATATTAAAAAAAATAATATTAATATAAATAAAGATAATATATTTGATGTTAATAATATTATATACGGAATGAAAGTTTATTGGGAAGATCTAGAAAAAGATTATAATAGTATAATTAAAAAATTTATAAATACTGATTTTAAAAAAAACTATAAATATTATAAAAAACACCCATTATATATAGATGCTTATGATAATAATTATGAAATTTTTTCAAAAAATATTATTTCTATAATTAAAAATAAAGAAAATTTAGAAAATAGTTGTAAAAAATTAAATGTATTTGTAGATAAAATTTTTTCAATACTTTATTGTGAAAAATATATAAATTATAAATTTGAAAATAATATAATTATATTTGATATTCAAAAAAATTTACTAATAAATGATAAACTATCTAGTTATGGAATACATTTTACTACATTTTATTTTAAAAATGAATTTGATATGAATATTAGTTTTGAATGTTATGTTGAAAATAGTAAAGAAGAATTTTATCCAAGAATATATACAGGTAAAAAATGGATAATTTGTAATAAAAAAGTAGATAAATATTATAAAAAATTCAATTTTAAAAATACCTTTAAATTAAATACAACATCAAAATGGAGGATTGGATTTACATGTAAAGAGATATGTAAGATTTATTTAAAAAATATTAAAATTTATTTATAAAAAATAAAAGTCAACCTTAATTTATATAATCATATAAATAAATATATATATATATATGATTGATTCAATTGATATAGTTAAACTAAAAGAAAAAATAAATAACTCAACAATTTTAATAACAGGTGGTACTGGTTCATTTGGTAATGAATTTATTAAATTTGTTGGACAAAATTGCAATCCTAAAAAAATTATTGTATTATCAAGAGATGAATTTAAACAATTTAAAATGATGAAAATATTTACTGATGACAAATATCCTTTTTTAAGATTTTTAATTGGTGATATAAAAGACCTAAATAGATTACAATATGCATTTAAAGGAGTTGATTATATATTCCATGCCGCAGCTCTAAAACATGTACCCATTATTGAATATAACCCAATTGAAGCAGTAAAAACAAATATTTATGGTACAGAAAATGTAATAAGGGCTGCGATTGATAATAATATTAAAGAAGTTATTGCATTAAGTACAGATAAATGTGTAGAACCATGTAATTTATATGGAGCAACTAAATTATGCCTTGAAAAATTAATTATAGGAGGCAATATTTTATCAGGAAATAGAACAAAATTTTCAGTGCTTAGATATGGTAATGTTTTAGGTAGTAGAGGTTCAGTAATCCCTTTTTTTAATAAACAAAAAGAAACTGGTATATTAACAGTTACTGACAAAAAAATGACTAGATTTACATTAACTTTATCACAAGCTATTAATTTTGTATTGAACTCTTTTTTAAAAATGATAGGTGGGGAGATTTTTGTACCTAAATTACCAAGTTATAATATAATACAACTTGCAAATATTATTGGTCCTAATTGTGAAAAAAAAGAAATAGGTATAAGACC
>MDTB01130323.1_pt1 | contig 13643 bp, 13 predicted proteins | sample 811161 | NCBI WGS metagenome assembly MDTB01 (sample SAMN05326650, study PRJNA326480) | marine metagenome | isolation source: seawater | place: Mediterranean Sea | collected 2009
CTCAACCTTATCATATTTTTCTAAACTATTTATAAATTCATCAATTGGTGGAAGAAATTCTTTGTTTAATGGATAAAGACTCACTTCTATGGAAACAAACATATTTAACCTATTATATTTCAAAAAATATACTACTTAACCATCAAGCATAACACAGACTTTCTATTGTATTACTTCAATCGGAATGTGATTAATATTAAAATAGATACACACCAGGAATTAAAAGAAATTAGATGATCAACCTCTGGTCTAAAATAAAAGCCGTATCAAACTTTTAATATTAAACTGTTCCACACAAAAACCCTATGGTTTTTCAATCCAATAGACTTGCTTTAGAAATTCTTGAAATAAATATATTTTATTGCAAATTTCTAAACAATTTATTGATATAAAAAACAGAATGTATTACATACTATTTCAATGAAAAAATTAATAATCTTATTTGCAAATATAATCACTATTTTTGGTTCGGATAATTTTGACCACCAAGTAATAAAAACAAAATATGTAAAATTAAACGTTGATACTTTTGCATCTGGTTTTGATATCCCTTGGGGGATGGTATTTCTTCCTGACTCAACAATGTTAGTTACTGATTTATCAGGTTATTTATATCATGTTTTAAATCAAGATACCATAATAAATATTAAAGGTGTTCCTGATGTCTTCTTTAAAGGACAAGGGGGATTAATGGATATAGAAATAGACCCAAATTTTATAGAAAATAAAATTATATATTTAACCTATAGTCATCCAGTAGGAAGAAAATCTTTCACTGCTCTAGCAAAAGCAAAATTTGAGTATAAAAAATTAAGTGATTTTAAAGTAATTTATTCTGCTGAGGAAAAATTTTATACCAGAAAAAGTGTTCATTTTGGCAGTAGAATTGCAATCAATGGCGAGTACATATATTTTAGTATTGGTGATAGAGGAGCACGAGATGAGGCTCAAAATATCAATACACCAAATGGTAAAATTCATCGCCTATTTTTAGATGGTCGTATTCCAGATGATAATCCGTTTTTTTCACATGATAAAAAGAAAAGTACAATATGGTGTTATGGTAATCGGAATCCACAGGGTTTAACTTTTTCAGAGGATGGCACTTTATGGGAACTTGAACACGGTCCAAAAGGGGGAGACGAATTAAATATTATTAGAAAAGGTTTAAACTATGGTTGGCCAGTTATCACTTATGGTAAAAATTATACTGGAACAAAAATTACGAATTATACTCATATGGATGGAATGGAACAACCAATATGGCACTGGACACCAAGTATTGCTGTTTGTGGAATGAAAATATATGAAAAGGATCTAATTCCCGAATGGAATGGGAATATTTTAGTAACATCACTTAAATATGAATATTTAGAAAGAGTGATTATTAAAGATGGGAAAAAAGTGGGAAGTGAGAAAGTGTATGATTCTGGATCAAGAGTGCGTGACGTTGAAATAGGTCCATTGGGTAATATATATGTAGCACTTGAAAATCCAGGAAGAATTGTTAAGATTAGTCCAATCCCAAATTAATTAAATTTTAAAGAAATAGAATAATTACGCTTGGGACCTGGTTCGAAATATCTTCCTCCATATGCATTCAACCTCAAATTTGAATCATAGCTATTATTAAAGCAATTATTCACTCGAATCGTTAACCCTATTTTTACTTTTTGGAAGGTTATTTCTCGTCCTAAACTAAAATCGATCAAATAAGAACGATTAGTTTCAGCGCTATTAATATCATTTAAATAAAATTTTTCAGATAAATGACATTCAATTGATGCGTTTAGCTTATTCCTATCATTCCATTTAATGTCAAAAAATCCAAAAAACGGAGGTATTAATGGCAGTGAGTTACCATTTAGATTTGACTCACCTATTTCGTATTGAATAAATTTAAAATATGAAAAAGAGTTAACGAAATTGATAGACAAATTTTTAGATAAAAATTTTGAAAAACTTACTTCTGCACCATTCCTAAGAGTAACACCTGCATTTCTATAATATGATCTTCCAGGCTCATTTTTAATTTCATATGGTATAATTTCGTTTTTCAGTTCTGATGTAAATAATACTATTTCAAAAAAATCGAACTTGTTTGCATTATAATTAAATCCAAATTCTAGAGATTTTGATAATTGAGGCTTTAAATTAATATTTATCGGAGATGCACTTGCAATTAAAATATTGTTACCAATCTCATTGAGGGTTGGAGTATCAAAATGTGTTGAATAATTCCCAAAAAAATTGAGGTTTTCTTTAGGTTTATAATTAATCCCTAAAATAGGACTAAAACTGCGATAATCTTTATTAAAATTTGAATTTTTATCTTCAAAGTTATCAAGTTTAATCAGACTTTGATCATATCTTAACCCTGAAAATATAATAATCTTTTTTATTAATATCTTGAGCTGGGAAAAAGTTCCATAATTTAAAAACGATTCCATTGCATTATATGTTAGGCTTCCTCGCGTTCCTAAAATGTTATCAAATCTTCTTCTTTTATCCTCTTGATTATTAAACTCAAAACCAAGTAGAAAATTATAATCAAAATTACCTAATTTGAATCCGTACAGGTATTTGGAAGTTATTCCCATATAATATCTATTTAGTTTTACTTGCCCACCACTAAGAAACGGAAGTTTATTCTGAAAATATCTGTTTGCAATCCAGATATTTTGCTTAGAAATAATATTATTTTTGAATTTTTTATTACTTTTAATTGAAATTTTAGTTTGCATTACACTTTCTCTTGAGTCGTATAATATATTTTCATCTCTCGCTGAAAGTGGATTTTGAGATTTTTGATCTTCATTTAGAGATCCAGGGTCAAGAGCATAAGGATTATCTAAATGATTTAAATGAATACTGAATATTCCTAATTTTGTAGAATTTATAATTATCTTTGAGTTAAAGATATTACTTACCATGCTGCTATGATTTCTAAAGCCAATAAAATTCTGCCTTGTTAAACTAAGATTCCAGTTAATAGACTTATAAGTTCTGTTAATAAAATAATTCAAAACTTTAGATCGATGACTATCAATCATAAGCTTATAATTCATAGTATTTTTTCTATCAGGAGTAATAGACATAAAATTAATTGCCCCTCCTGATGCATTTCCAAATAATGGCGATGCAGAACCTCTATAAACTTTAATGTTTTGAAGATAATTTAGATCGATATTATCCAGTTGAGCTTGTCCATCCGGTGTCGATTCAGGAATATCATCAAATAAGATTTTTATGCCCCTAATACCAAATGGTGATCGGAGACCATTACCTCGGATAGAAATTCTTGCGTCTTGAGAAAAATTAAATTCACTAAGAGTATAAATACCCGGTACCATTCTAATAGTTCTATTTATTGAAATGCTTGAGTAAGTGTTTCTAATACTTTTTTTATCAATCTCTGAACTAGAAAATAAATATTTTGATTCTTTTTTTTCTCCTATTACATCTATTGGATCAAAGAAATAATCAACTGAATCAATTGGATTACCTGATTTTGAAAAACCTATTTCTTGAAATATTAAAAATAAAAAATATAGAATTTTTATTACCACTTTTTTTCTGTCTTTTTTAAAATCTAAAATTTTTAATATCAATTATTTTATACTTAAAGTGCCTAGAAATCAGAGTGATTAAAAATAATCTAAATGGGGAAAAGTCATATTTGATAAATATATTAATCAATCGTAAAGCTTTTTTAACTTTGATTTTAAATCATCAAAATTATTGAAAACATAATTTGAACAAGAAAATATCCAAGAACTAATATCTTCTACGGGTAGCTCATTTACTAGGTAAATAGGCTTTCCAAGCCAATGAGCCAGAGTAATTTCTCCGTGAGTTCCACCACCTTTAAAAACTGACTCATCCCATTTTACAATTAGATAGTCCGACTTATGAACTACAGCGTCTAAATCAACTTTAATTATTTTTCTAATTATTTTTTTATATTCCTCTGGATTAGTTTTTTTCATCAATCTGAAATCACTAGTGCTCTGATGTTCAATAATACTTTTAGTTTCAATAACAGGGTTGAATACTTTATGATTAAGTTTAGTTTCTAACCATTCAGTAATATTATTCCTCCAATCTGCTCCATCATTGTTGGCGTTTTCAATTGGTCCTGATAAATATGCAATCATAATAATATTGATGGTATTCTAATAAATCTGTTACGAACTGTGATTAAAATAATATTTTTCGAAAACATAAGGATAAACTCCAATTAAAATGTGACTAATTATATATTATGACCTAGGAAATGATTATTAAAATTAATTACAAAGTGTTAATTAAATAGAATAGTTTTGAAGTAAAATAAACTTTAATTACTTAAGTAAAACCATCTTATTTGTTTGAATAAAATTTTCTGCCTGAATCTTATACAAATAAACTCCTGCTGATACTGCCTCACCTTGATTGTTGGTTGCATCCCATTTAACTGATTTGAATCCAGCGTTTTGATTTTTTTTTACAAGGTTGTTTACCACACTACCAAGCATGTCATAAACTGTGATATCAACAAACGAATCTTGTGGTAATTCATATCTTAATATTGTAAAAGGATTGAATGGATTTGGATAATTCTTGAATAATTTATATTCATTTATTGGCTGCTTATTCTTGTTAGAGTTACTAAGGTATTCGAAATTTATTTTTGTACATCTTAATGGGTAATCAAAAAAGCCTAAATTTGCGCCAGTATGGCATTCCCAAACTATATTATTAGAACTGTCTACCTCAAAAATATATCTTTGTTGAGATACGGTAATAAGAGTATTACCATTTTTAAGTCTTTCTACACTAGATTGCCAACCGGAGAAAAAAGTGCTATCTCCTCCGTAAGACCAAAAGAGTTCTTCCGGTCCAAACTTTTCATTTTCAATTATAAAATAATTTTCATTTAAATCAATAGGCGGTTGTATCTCCAATACTTCTGAAGAAATACCAGAATTGGAATACTCAGGGTTATTATTAAAAATTAAAATATTATTGCCTCCAGGATAATTCTCATCTACCCAATTGACGGCATGCGGCGCAGTAATTCTTATGTCCGCATTTGTGCCTCGTTCGTAATTTATTGGGTTACCCCATCGATATAAAATATCTCCACCTTTTCCTGAATTACCTCCGCTATGTGAAGCAGCCTCTTCTATTGTAGTACTATGATCAATAATATAGATTTCATTCATATGTCTTGATGAAATAATGATTTGGTCTAACCTTTCATTATAATCAATAGCATTTACATGAAGCCAGTCACCATTATTAGAACTGACGGGACCACCAAGGTTGATATTAAATAGCTCAGGATGTTCAGATATTTCACCGTAATTAGGCAGAGATTCATCAACATCCTGAATTAAATGATCCCATAAATGCCACTTCCAAACTAAATCTCCATTAGGCGGTTGTAGCTCCGCAATCATTGTGGGCCATATCTCATTTAAAATTGATTGCCTTCCCATACTAAGTGCTTCTTCTGTTGACTTTACTTCCCAACATATAACTAAAATATTTCCATTTGGTAAAGGCTCAATATCATGATGAGGAGTATAGAGTGTATCATAGAAATTAAAATCCCAAATTACTTCATTAGCCCAGTTTAACTTTTGAAACCTTCCTCCAGGTTTATTAGTAATTGGCATAATAGGGTTGTCGATAACCAAAGGGACGATGAGTGTACTATCATTCTGAAAATAAGTTGTACTGTGTACTGCAGAAGGATGATCCCACTGATGAAATATCTGATAATCATTTGTAACTAGCGCGGTAAAGATGTTTTGATTTGTATCTCTATTGGAAATAAGGAGTAGCTCTTTATTTTCAGAATGTAAAATTTCTAATTTTAAGATTACCAACAAAATGGTTAATATTAAATTCATCATATATAAATTTACAGAAAAATAGTACTAAAATTTGTATGCCTCTTATTTTACATACATAACCTATCCCTTAAAGACTGAAGAGTCTAAATAAATAAGTTAGAAGAATACTACTTACTCATTCTAAAAATGTTAAAAACGTTTTTTAGAAATCAGTTTTCCTTCTTTGTAAACTACTTCATATACCTTAATCCCATCATAATCCCATTCAGTACTTAATCCATCTAGTTTCCCATCCTTGTAGGAAAATTCAAATCCTTTACCTCCATTTTCATACCACCCACGATTTAATCCATGTTCTTTCCCAAGTCTAAAATACAACTCAGATGACATTACTCCATTAGGATGATAGGTCTCCTTCTTTATCTTAACTAAACCCCGAGAATCTTTATTGTAATACTCTATATAACGTATATAATCATCCGTAGAATCTTTTTCAGTGTAAATAATTTCTTGGGAATACACAATGGAACCAATTAATACTGATATAACAATTATATACTTTATCATATGAACTCCTTCTGATGAAAATGATGACTATATAAGAGTCAAAATTACCATTATTGAATATCATATTTCCATATCCTTTCACCAACAAAGTCTTATTCTAGAATGGATTTTAATTACTTTTTGTTTTCAACCATTATTTTTATACCTAAAGTATCTAGAGGCCAAAATAATCAGGAATAATCCAAAAGGTAAAAAGCTATTCATGGTTAACGCGCCATTGAAGTAGAGGAATGATAACACAAAAATTGACACATAGAATAATAGTTTTTCTATAATAGAAAATTTAGACATCAAAAAATATAATACTTATTTAGGAGCTTGTAAATTGACTTTCTTTTGAATCGATTTATCCGGTACTCAATTAACCATTACTGGCTTAAGAGACCAATTCTAGATCTAACGTCCTCTTTTCTATTTATAGGTAGATGGATGGTTTATCCATCCAAATGAAAATTGGATTAGGATATCTATGGTTTTTAATAAATAAGAAAAATTTTAAATAATATTTAACAAATAGTAAAATAGAGGATTTTATTTAGTATTTTTATAAATTGTGAAACATTAAAAAAGGAGATCAAAATGAAACACATTGTATTACTTTTACTATCAGTTTCACTATTTGGAAAGGATATAGATGATATAAAAAATATGATTTATACAACCTGGAAACTAACTTCTCAAAAGAAAGATGGGGGTTTTATCCATCCGAATGGAAGTTGGATGGCAACTTCATAGGGAAGTTTTTGGGATTTACAAACGCCCGATGAAAATAGAATTAGGATACAGGGTGCTTCAAACACGCTGAATTTTGAGCCATACCATATTAATATTGAAATTCATGGAGCAAAAAAGGATATAGCATACGTTACATATTATTTGGGTGGTACGATAGAAAAAAATGGGGAAATATTGGTTCCAAACTACAGAACCAGGGCATCTAATTTATTGAAGAAAGAGAAAGGTAACTGGTTTATAGTTGGTCAACACTATAGTCCAATGCATTCTGGTTCAGGTGTGAAATTTGATTAAGTAATAAATATTGATATAAATATAAAAACTCAAAGGGCTTAAAAAAAGTTTCATAGTCCTTTGAGTAAAAAAAAGAATCTTAACATGAGATAAAGATCTATTTAAATAGTTCTATATATTCAATTTGTGGGAGTTTAAAATGAAAGTATCGCTGAATAAAATATCGTTAATAATTTTATTGATGTCATCAGGAGTTTCTCAATCTATAAAATCAAAAAATTACGGACACCTTGATGAGTTGATTGGCGAAAATAATAAGTTGTATCGAAAAGAAATATTTACTGGTGTAGCATTTGATTTTTATCCAGGTACTGAATCAGTTCGAAAAGAATTTGAAGTAGTAAATGGAATAAAAAATGGAAAATATAAAGAATTATGGAAAAACGGTGAATTAAAAGTAGTAGGTGAATACTTGAATGGAGTCAAAAATAATAAATGGACTGTTTACAATGAAAATTATAAGCTAAGCTCTGAAAATTATTATCGTGATGGGCAAGATTATAATTATACTAATTTTCGATATTATAACAGTGGAGAACTAAAGTATAAATTTTATTCCGAGGCTGGTGATTGTGGTGAATGTGTAGTCTATGAAACTGAATATTTTAAAAATTCAAGAAAAAAATCTGAGAGGGTATTTGATGCTGGTGATTATATAGATGGATTTAAAGAATGGTACGAAAATGGTAACCTAAAAAGAGAAGGTACCTATGAAGAAAATAAGGTTCATGGCTTAGTTTCAACTTGGTACCCAAATGGTAAAAAAAAGATGGAGCGAGAGTGGTACCAAGGAATGATATGGGCTGTAAAAAATGATTGGGATAGAGATGGTACTTTACGAAGTCTTAATGCTCCTTATGTTCATTATTATGAAAATGGAAATAAAAAAGAAGAAGGAACTTATTTTGATGGTAATAAAGATGGAGTAACTATTTATTACTATCCAAATGGTCAAAAGAAAGAGGAAAGATATGAATATAGAGGTGATGGGCATAAAGTAATTGGTGAATGGAATGAGGATGGTACAGAACGAAAACAGGCAATAGAAATCAAAATATGTGAATCATCATATTCTGAAGGTTATTTTGGAACCTTTTTTGGAATTGATGAGTGGTATCAAGAATATATAAAGCCCGGTGATAATGTTGAAGTTACAATTATATATGATGGAAATTATGCTCCATTTTCTGAAAATTTTAAGGTTCAAAGAACATCCTTGCCAAAAAATATGGATTGTAGCGGTGTATTGTATGTTCACCTAGATAGTGATCTAGTTCACAAATTTGCAGGAGATCCAGTCACAGTAACATCATCAGCAAAGTTTCCAGGAATTCCATTCAAAATGAACCACCTTGGAGATCCATTTAAACCTTTTGAAGACTAAACTCACCTGCCTGAATCTTGTATAAATAAACTCCACGAATGTGGAGCTTTTGTAAAAATAATTCCGTATTTATTGCCTTTCTAATTCGGTTACATTACAATAACTATACTCAGGGTCGTAATAATCTATATAATGCTCATTAAACGTAGCATTATTTTCATTAATGGTTATGTCTACTGTATCGGCATAAGTACATGAAGAATCGCTATCGTTATACGTACCCATCATTTCTAAACACCCATAGTCTGGAACATCGTATTCGGTAAAATACATTATGTATAAAGAGTCATTGAATGTATATGAATTAGTTGAAATCTGTGAGCACCCAGTATTGGTTATATTCATATCTGACAATTCACAAAGTCCATGCATAAAAGATAAATTAAGTGTATCATTTCCATAATAACCATCAATAGCACATGTTGTGTCATCGATAAATGTTCCATTAAAGTCAGAACAAAATGAATTGAAGCTAATATTATTTGTGATTATAACATCTGTCTCATTAAATATCATTGTGCCTTCCGCAACCAGCTCACCATCACCAATGCATGTCGAGTCATATTCAGTAGTGGTAAAACTCCAAGAACCTATGATTGAATCATTACCAACATCAGATGCTACTTCTTCATTATCACAACTCCAAAAGACTAAAACTAAAGATATAAATATTAACAGATTTCTTAACATTTAAAAATTTAAACAAAAATTAAAAAATTACCATCACAATTAGTGACCTTTTAAATAACCATCTTACCAAGAGCGAAAAATTTTTATTAATACATACTATATATACCATATCTATTTTTTTAAATTTGATAGTCAAAGTGCTTTATTAAAACTTTCAAGATATTCATACTGAATTTTTTCTATAAACTTTTGCTTATTTTTTATTGAATTAAAAATAGTCTGATTTTTTAGATTAAATACTTTGATATTATTTTTACTCCAAATTGCTATTTCTAGAAGAGCCGGAATTAAACCTAAACCAGAATCCGTTAGTTTGTAAATTTTTGTTTTTTTATTTTGGATGCTATTATTTTTTGAAATAATCCCAAATTTTTCAAGATTTTTTAATCGAGATGCAAGTATGTTCGATGCAATTTTTTCCTCAGATGAAATAAAATCTTTAAAAGTATTTTTTTTCTCGAATATCATATCTCTTATTATGAGAAGAGACCATTTATCTCCAAAAACATCAAGAGAACAGCTAAGAGAACAGTTTGACCTGAATTTTGAATTATTTGTTGCCGACATATACCATACTTTAAATAAACTGAATTATTAATAAAACTAATATTTTAGGAGATAAAATTATATTCCTTTTACTTGCATTTTGCAATTATAAAGAAGTATTTTTACTTTTAACTTAAAAGCTAAAAATAATCTTATGGATAAAGTATTAGTAACAGGAGTATCTGGATTTTTGGGTCACCATTGTGCTGTAGAATTATTGAAAAATGGATACCATGTAAGAGGTTCAGTTCGAAATTTTAATAAGAAAAGTGAAGTGCTAAATGGTATAAAAAAAGAAATAGAGCCAAATGAAAGACTAGAATTTGTTAAGCTTGATCTTTTAAGTGATCATGGTTGGGATGACGCTATGAAAGGTTGCAAATACGTTTTACATGTTGCTGCACCTTTTTCTGTCAGAGAGCCAAATGATGAAAATGAATATATTGAACCAATACGTGGTGGAACGATGCGAGCTCTTAAATCCGCTCAAAAAGCAAAAGTTAAAAGATTTGTTTTAACATCTAGTGCGGTGACCATGATGGGTGCAGTTTATGATAGTGACCAAGATACTGGAACCGTTGATACTAAAGACTGGACAGACCCTAACTCAAAAAATATAAATACTTACATTAAAGCAAAAACACTTAGTGAAAAAGCTGCATGGGATTTTTTTAAAGATCAAGCTGACGATTCTTTAATGGAAATGGCAGTTATGTGTGCTGGTGGTATATATGGACCTTCTTTAACTGGTAATATAAGCGGATTTTCTTTAAAAGGGATTCACCAAATGTTAACGGGGCATTTTAAAATGTCCATGATTCCGCCAGCAGGTTTACCAATGTCTGATGTAAGAGATCTTGCAAAACTTCATGTGCTTGCGATGACAGAACAAAAAGCAAATGGTAAGCGATTAGTACCAACTACCTCCAGAGCATATTCATTTATGGAGATTGCAAAAATACTGAAAGAAAATGGGTATAGTAAGGTCAGCACAAAAAAAGCACCTATTTTTATGATAAAATTAATGAGCCTTTTCGATAGGGAAGCTAGGGGAATGGTTTCTATAGTTGGGAACAGCGTTACTTCTGATAACTCAGAGACAAAAGAAATTTTTGATTGGGAGCCAATTCCTTTTGAGAAAACAATCCTAGATTGTGCAAAATCTATTGAGCATCTTATATAGCGAAGTATAATATCAAGCACTAAATTTTGGTTTACATCAATCATTTTAGATAGATCACCTTCTTAGTAACTCACCTGATTCGTAATCAGATATAAGATATATATTGAGGAAGGCTTTTTACCTCTGGTGTAACCACAATAGGTTTAGGAAAAGATTTGGCATTTTAATAAGGGTGTAAAGTGACTAAAAAAAATAAAGAAACACTAAAAGATAAAATTGTAGATGGTAAGATGACCAAAGGACAGGCGATTAATGAAATCAAAAACCAGTTGAGACGAAAGAAAGAACAAAAATCTGTAACAGATTGGTTAAAAAGCAAGCAATCAGACTCCAGAGATTTTGATAAAACGCTCAAGAACTCCTCCAAATCAGAAGCGGATATACCTGGAGGATATTTGATAAGAGACGAACAAGGCTACCAAGGAGACGGTACTGAGTGGATTTATGAAAAGGATGAAGATGGTACTATTTATAGAAGAAAGATGGGTTCAGATAAAAGAGAAAATGTTAAGTAATGTTACAAAATTCATTTATTCAATTACCTGGTGTTGGAATAAAAAAAGAAATATCAATATGGAAGAGTGGAGTTTTAAATTGGCCAGATTTGATGAAACGAAAAGACCTCTACAATAAATTTGGTAAATACATTCCGAATGTGAGAACCTGCCTGGAAAAGTTAAAAAATAAAGATATTACCTACTTTTATAATATTTTACCCTCCTCAGAATGTTGGAGGTTATTTAAAGAATTTCAACAGCATTGTTTATATCTTGATATTGAAACGAATGGAGGTGATTTCTATTCTGGAACCATAACTACAATTGCTACTTACGATGGAAAAAAAATTAAATATTATGTAAACGGAAAAAATTTAGATGATTTTAAGAGTGATATATATGATCATAAGATTTTAGTCACTTATAATGGTAAATCTTTTGATATTCCTTTCATTGAAAATTATTTTAATATTGAATTAAACCATGCTCAAATTGATTTAAGATACGTATTAAATAGTTTAGGTTATAAAGGTGGTCTTAAAAATTGTGAAAAGCAAATGGGTATCGAACGTGAAGGGCTTGGTGGGATTGATGGCTATTTTGCAATACACTTATGGAATGATTATTACTATAATTCTAATCAAAACGCGCTTGAAAGCTTACTCGCCTATAATATTGAAGATTCAATAAACTTAGAGCAATTGATGCAAACAGCCTTTAATATGAAAATTAATAATTTAGGTTTTGATTCCTTTAAAAAAATTACAAAGTGTTTACCACCACAAAATTTATTTCAACCTCATTTAGCTACCATATTAGATATAAAGTCAAAACTAGTTTTTACATAAACAGATCCTCAAGAATACTTTCTAATTACTTTGAGCGGAACATAGAGAATAAATAATCATTCTTTCCTATGCAATCTTTCTAATACTGCCATAACTGGTAGATGATCAGAAATGTGATTATTATTTTCAAACCTATCATCAATATGTCGATAAGAAAGAACTTGAAAATTTTTGATAAAGATATAATCAATTCTCTTGTTTATAGGATTGCTTAAATCAAATCCATTGAAAGTTCCTCGAGGTCCTTGTAAATGTTTTGAAGAAATTTGTAAACCATCTATCATACCTTGCTCTAGTATATTGACTGGTTCACTTTTAGGAATTGAATTGAAATCTCCCATCAAAATAACTGGTAAGGATTCTTTATTGATTTTTTTAATTTTTTCTAAAATCAGCTCAGATGATTTTTTTCTAGCGACTCTGCCAATGTGGTCAAAATGAGTGTTGAAAACCCAAAACTTTTCTCCAGAGTATGTGGAAGCAAATAAACCATATGTACATATTCTTTCTAATGATGCGTCCCAACCTACCGAAACTAAATCTGGTGTTTCAGAGAGCCAAAATGTTGAATAATCTAATATTTCATAAAGAGTAGTATCAAAATAAATTGCACAAAACTCTCCTTTTTTTTCCCCATCATCTCTCCCAACACCTATGAATTTATATTTTTCTAATGAACTATTAAGATACTGTACTTGATGAAGTAACCCTTCTTGAATTCCAAGAATAGAGGGATTATAATCTTTTACAAGATGGATTAACCTTTTCTTTCGTAGTGACCAATTATTGTTTTTATCCCACTTATTATCGAATTTGATGTTATAGCTCATTATAACATATTCGTCGCTAGTGTTATTATACGTTATCACTTTTTTATCTGCTTTTCCAGTTGAGAAAGTAAACTCTGTTTTGATATTTCCAAGAGTAAAAAAAATAAAAAAAACACTTGTAACACCAATTATTATTCCGGTAAAAAGACTTTTTCGTTTTAGTTCCAATTTTACTCTATTTTACCTTGATTATTTAAATCTGCTTTTCATACTGCAATAGGATTTA
>MDTB01015355.1_pt1 | contig 13640 bp, 15 predicted proteins | sample 811161 | NCBI WGS metagenome assembly MDTB01 (sample SAMN05326650, study PRJNA326480) | marine metagenome | isolation source: seawater | place: Mediterranean Sea | collected 2009
AAAGCGCCTAGGATAAATAAAGGAGCAATTTCTTGTGGCAAAAAGAGATTATTATGAAACCTTAGGTGTAACCAAATCAGCATCAAAAGATGATATAAAGAAAGCTTACCGAAAATTAGCTCTAAAATACCACCCAGATAAAAATAAGGGCGACAAAGCATCAGAAGAAAAATTTAAAGAAGCAAGCGAAGCTTATCACGTTTTATCCGATGATAAGAGAAAAAATAATTATGATCAGTTTGGACATGCTGCATTCGAGGGTGGTGGTGGACAAGGTTTTGGAAATTTTGATTTTGGATCTTCTTTTTCAGATATTTTTGAAGACTTTTTTGGAGATGATGTCTTTGGAGGCGGTAGGGGATCTGGTAGAAGAACATCAAACAGGGGTAACGATTTAAGATATGATGTTACTGTTACGCTTGAAGAAGCCTATTCAGGTTTAAATAAAAAAATTAATTACACTACTTATAAAAAATGTTCTAGATGTACTGGTCAAGGCTCGGAACCTGGTTCTAAACCAACTGCCTGTAATTATTGTAATGGAAGAGGTAAAGTAAGATCAAATCAAGGATTTTTTACGATCCAACAAACTTGTCCAGAGTGCAGTGGTTATGGTGAAACTATCAGTAACCCTTGTAAACAATGTCGAGGAAACGGCAAAACTCAGAGTAAAGAGAGTGTTTCTGTCAAAGTTCCTAAAGGTGTTGATGATGGGACGCGTATAAGAGTATCTGGAAAAGGTGAAGCTGGAAGCAAAGGTGGTACAACAGGAGATCTTTATTTATTTATATCTGTTGAAAGTCATAATATCTTTAAGAGATCAGATGAACATTTATTTTTTGAACTACCTATAACTTTTACAGACGCTGCACTTGGTACCTCAGTTGAAGTTCCTTCAATAGACGGTGGAAGAGCTAAAATTAAAATCCCCGCGGGTACACAACATGGAAAACAATTTAGATTGAAAGGTAAAGGGATGCCAATGTTAAGAGGGAGTGGTTTAGGAGATTTATATATAAAAATTATCACCGAGGTTCCTGCAAGTTTAAATTCAAAACAAAAAGAGCTTTTAGAAGAATTCAGAAAAATTGAAAGTGAAAAATCAAGTCCAATAATCAAAAGCTTTTTTGAAAAAGCGAAAAAGTTTTGGAAAAATTCTTAATTAATTATGTCTATGCAAGAGATTATTTCTGCAATTTTTCTTATTGCTGTGTTATTTTTAGTTTTACCTTCGTTTTTAAGTAGCAACAATAGACTAAAACAATTTATTCAAAATATTTCTATTTGGGCTATAATTGTTCTTGTTATTGTTGTAATTATTAGTCTTATTATATAATGAAAAAAATCAATTTAGCTATAACAGGTTGTTTAGGAAGAATGGGGCAACAACTTATTAAATCTTCTAGAAATAATAAGAGTTTTAAACTCGTTTCTCTCACAGAGAACAGAAATATCTCTAAAAAGATTTTAGGAATTCAACTAGAAAAAAATACTATTGATGCATTTAAAAGAATAAATGTAATTATAGACTTCTCAGTACCGAAATGTACTTTGCAAGTCTTAAAGATTGCTTCTAAATTAAAAAAAAAAGTTGTTATTGGTACTACAGGTTTTTCGAAAAAAGAGGAAAGTTTAATAAAGATGTACTCAAGAAAAATACCTATTCTCAAAGCTGGCAATATGAGTTTGGGTGTAAATCTTTTAATGTATTTAACTGAAATAGCTTCTAAATCTTTAAGTAATAATTTTCTAACTAAAGTTTATGAAGTTCATCATAAACAAAAAAAAGATTATCCTTCAGGAACAGCCTTAATGTTAGGAAAAGGTATAGCTGACGGGAAAAACAAAAACTTTTATAGTTTAATAGGAAAAAAATATCTTAATAAAAAAAAATTTCCTTATGGTAAAAAAATAAATTTTAATTCTATTAGAAAAGGTGGTGTAATTGGAGAGCATGAGGTAAAATTTTCTAGTGGTAAGGAAATAGTAACTTTAAATCACGAGTCATTCGATAGAGCTTTATATGCTGAAGGTGCGTTAACTGCATCAAAATGGTTAATGAAAAAAAAGCCTGGCCTTTATTCAATGAGAGATCTATTAAACTTTTAGTGAACAATAAGAAGAAATCTTTAATTATTCAAAGAATATTAAATAATACTTATCCTAAGGTTCCTATTCCTTTAAGTTATAGGAATACTTTTACACTTCTTATTTCAGTTTTGCTTTCAGCACAATGTACTGATGTGAATGTTAATAACGTGACTAAAAATATTTATCCTAAATATAATCACCCAAAACATTTCGTTAAATTAGGTAGAAGAAAAATAGAACGGTTAATTAAGAAAATTGGAATTTTTAGAATCAAAGCCAAAAGTATTTACTATCTTTCAAAAACTTTAGTCGAAAAATATAATAGTAAAGTGCCAAATACTTACGAGCAACTTGAACAGCTTCCTGGTGTAGGGCATAAAACAGCAAGTGTTGTCATGTCACAAGGATTCGGTTACCCTGCATTTCCTGTTGACACTCATATACATCGATTGGCCCAAAGATGGGGGTTAACAAATGGTAAGAATGTAGTACAAACTGAGAAAGATTTAAAAGCGACTTTTCCTAGAAAAAACTGGAATAAACTCCATCTTCAAATTATTTGGTATGGTAGAGAGTATTGCAAAGCTAGAGACTGTTTTGGATTAACTTGCAAAATTTGTAGAAGATGTTACCCAAATAGAAAAAAGAAATTTATGGCAAAGAAAGCTTAATATGAAAATTCTTGGTATAGGTAACGCTATAGTAGATGTTATATGCAAAATTGATGACAACTTTTTAAATGAGAACAAACTTACTAAAAGCACAATGAAGCTTGTAGATGAAAGTGAATTTAAAAAACTACTTGGTAATTTAAAGATAGAAAAAACTATTTCTGGTGGATCAGTTGCTAACTCTATTGTAGGTCTATCTCAACTAGGTAATAATGTTGGCTTTATTGGAAAAGTCAATGATGATGATTTAGGAAAAAAGTACCTAGAAGGTCTTAAAAAAGAAAATGTTGAGTTTCACTGTAAAATTAAATCGGAAAAAATACCGACTGGTACATGCTTAATTTTAATTACACCAGACTCGGAAAGGACAATGTGTACTTTTTTGGGCACAGCAGGAAAGATAAGTGAAAATGACATAAGTGAAAAAGTCATCAAAGCAAGTGAGATTACGTTCTTAGAGGGATATTTATGGGACAAAGGGGATCCTCAAAAAGCTTTTAATAAAGCTATAATAAACTCTAATCAATCTGCTATGTCTCTTTCTGATTTATTTTGTGTAGAAAGACACAAAGAGTTTTTTTTAGACTTGGTGCAAAATAAATTAAATATAACCTTTGCAAATGAACAAGAAATTATGGGTTTGATAGGTACAAATAAATTTAGTGATGTTATTGAATTTTCAAAAAAAATAAAAAAATTGATGGTAATAACTAGAGGAGAAAATGGTGCCATAGCAATACATAATGACACCATTGAAGAATGTAGTACAAAGAAAAATTTGAAGATTAAAGATCTAACTGGTGCTGGAGATTTATTTGCAGCTGGATTTCTACATGGTTATGTGAACAAGTTATCACTGAAAGAAAGCCTAGAAAAAGGAACGGAGCTATCGTCTAAAGTTATTCAACAAGTCGGTGCACGATTATAATTCGGAATAGGTATTTTTCTTTTTTCTTTTAAAACTTCCTTTCCCCTTTTTAGCTTTGATAATTCTTGGTTTGTATTTTGGGGACATCAATTCTCGAGCAAATTTATTTCTTTTTTTCAAATAGTATAACCTCTCTTGTCGTTTTTAATAAATAAATCGTCATTAAAAACTTCTTTAATTTTTTTTCTCAACCTATAGATATGTGTTTCAACTGTATGAGTGTCTGCATCGTCCGAATATTTCCATATTGTAGATAAAATTTCTTTTTTTTTGGTAAATAATTTTTTATAAAGTAATTCAATTAGCTCTATTTCTTTCTCTGTTAATTCTAAAAAAAGTTTGTTTTTCAAAAGTTTTCTAACATTTTTATCTAATACGTAATCATTAATTTTTAATGATGAATTCGATTTAAATTTCCTTTTTACGATATTATCCGAAATGACCTTGTTTATTTGATCAATAGAAACTGGTAAAAATAGTTCCTCAGTATCATAGTTAAAGTCTTTTTTTTTTGTATTATATATAATAATTTTGTTGATTGTGGCATCTTTGACTGCCTTTTTAACATTCATATTTTTTAATGCATCTTCGTGAATAATTATTCCTTGATACTTTTTAAAATTAGATACTTTCGCAAACTCATCACTTATTTCTAAATTAAAGTCTAAATATTCTTTTAATTCAAATAACGAATTATTAAAATCTTTATTTCCTAATGCTAAAATGGTATTTTTTTTATCATTCATGAACATTAAATTAAAAAATAAATTTGTTTATTTTAAGGACTATAAGGTAAAATGTGCCATTGGTAAAAGAGGAATAACAAGTAAAAAAATAGAAGGGGATAAATGTACCCCAAAAGGTAAATTTGGATTAAAATATATATTTTACAGAAGTGACAGAGTTAAAATTCCAAAATCTTGTCTACAACTCAAACCAATTAAAAAAAAATTTGGCTGGTGTAATGATATAAAATCAAAATCTTATAATAAATTTATTACATTTCCTTTTAAATATAGAGCTGAGAGATTATATAGATCGGATAATATTTACGATATAATAGCAGTTCTTGATTATAATTTAAATCCTGTAAAAAGAAATAAGGGTAGTGCAATTTTTTTACACGTTGCAAAAAAAAATTATACACCAACACTAGGTTGTGTAGCTATTTCAAAGGGTAATTTTAAAAAATTAATTTCATTAGTAACAAAAAAAACTTTTATAAATATTTTTTAATTTCTTTTTCCAAAAATGGCACTTCCAATTCTTACAAAAGATGCTCCATGTTTTATAGCATCTATATAGTCATTAGACATACCTATACTTAATTTTTTTAAACCTAGATTTTCATTAAGTTCAGATATCTTTTTAAAATATTTATCAGGTTTATTATCAACGGGTGGAATAGCCATCAAACCAATTATTTCAAGTTGAGTTTGATTCTTACAGAAATTAAAAAGCTCTTTTAAATCAGGAATTTCTACTCCACCTTTTTGATCTTCAGATCCTAAATTTACTTGGATAAAGTATTTTAGTTTTTTTTTCTTTTCTATTTCCCTTTTGTTCAGTTCATTTGCTAATTTTTTACTGTCTAAAGAATGTATATAGTCAAACAACTCTACTGCCTTTTTAGCTTTATTTGATTGCAGACTTCCTACCATATGTAGCTTGATTTTCGGATCTTTCTTTTTTATATCAAGCCATTTTTTTTCAGTTTCTTGAACTTTGTTTTCTCCAAAATCGGTATGTCCATAATCAATCAAAGGCTTAATATGAGAAATTGGAAAGGTTTTGCTTATAGCAATAATTTCTATCTTTTCTTTAATAATATTCTTCTCAATTTCTTGTTTAATACTTTCAAAAGTGTTTATTATGTCCATATGTTTATATCTAAAAATAAATATTTCTTATTTATAGATGATACTAATTATTTTGATTTTAATCTTATTAAAATAAGAAACAAATTTAACATTATTTTAAGAGATCATAAATCAAAAATAAAACTAAAAAATTTAATAAAACTTAGAAAAAACTGTATGAAAAAGGGAGTTAATTTTTTTGTAGCTAATAACACAAAACTACTCACTGAATTAAAAGCTGATGGCCTTTATATCTCTGCATTTAACAAAGAATTAAGATTAAATAGATTTAAAAAGAAAGGCTATAAGATTATAGGATCAGCACATAACCAAGAAGAAATATTTCTAAAAAAGAAACAAGGGTGTGAAGAAATTATATTATCAAGATTATTTGAAACTTGTTACAAGGAGAAAAAGAGTTATTTAGGAATTCTTAAATTTAATAATATTTCATCTAAACATAATATTAATATTGTACCACTTGGAGGAATTAATAATAAAACATTACATAAATTAAATTTGGTTAGAAGTAGCTCTTTTGCCTGTTTATCAGCCATAAAAAAAAAGCCGGCTAATATTATTAACCGGCTTTTTTAAATTTTTGTTCTTATACAATTAGAACGCTAATGACATCGCTAAGATATGCTCGTTAACTTCGTCACCAGTATTGTATGAATCATTAGTAGTCTCTGATGTTGATAGAGATAATGTCATTCCACCTACTGTGTAAGCTACATCAATCGTTTCCATTTCCATAGTTACGTTTGATTTAGTTGCTACGTTAGCTCCTGTGTCAAAACCTTGATTCTTCTCTGAATCTTCGTTTGTGTAAGATACAGATAGTGAATCATTAACAGCAAAACCTAAAGAATAAGCTTGGTTTCTATAGTCTTTTGTGTGTGCTGCTGTTTTTGACTGACCCGTTCTTAGAGCTGGTGTATGTCTTGTTTCACCAACACCAAAAGAAAACGAACCGTATGTATAATTAGCACCTAATGAACCACCTTCAGCTTCTTGTTTTGAGTTTCTGTTACTTTCGTCAGAAAAATCATAGTAAGATGCAGAGATTTTTAGTCCATCTAATGGAGCAACTGTCAAAGCGTATTGAGTCATTGATCCATCTTCAACTCCAGCATTTGTAGAGTGGCTTGATGCATTTGCGTCAGTATCTGCTTGTCCTGGTGTCATACCAATTTTGAACGTCGTTCCGTATGGTAAGATATCTGCAGGAATGTGGTACTGAATGTTATTGTATGAACTGATATTTTTACCATATTGCATAGCTGATGACGAACCTGAGCCACCACCATAACCGTTATCAGAACCTAGTCCATAAGCTGAATTATCGAATGCGAATTTAGTTGAAAGTCCACACTCAGATATACAAAGTCTCACAGTACCGTAATCTGTATTCAAAGTGATGTTAGCATCATCTTGTACAGTAGCATTGTCGATGTCTTGTGCATATGACCATGTTATACCGTTGTCTAGTTCACCTGAAGCTCCAAGTGAGAACTCGTTTGATATACCAAGTCCACGACCTTGCCCATGCGTACCAGCTGTTCCAGTGTTTCCTAAAACTGTGTAGGTAGCTTTTGCACCACCTGTTACTGAGAACTCACCAGCAGATGCTGATGTGATTATCATCACAGAAGAAATTACTGAGAACAATAGTTTTGTTAATTTATTCATTGTTTCTCCTTTGTTTAAACGTTAATTATAATTAACACCGTATTTATCTACTTTTTGTTAGATAAATTGAATAAAAACTTAGTTAAAACCACAATTATAGTATCATGTGTGGTAATAATACCACACTCACAAAACCGCTATTTTACTGAAATTATTAGAATTTATATTCAGAATACTATTATTTGTTGTATAAAACAAATAATGAGAAATTCTTTTAAAATTCTACTGATATTTTTGGTGTTTTCTTTGACTGTTTCTTGCAAAAATATTTATAAAAAAGTTGATGCCAGGGAGGTGCCTATTTCCGGGCCGGAAAGAGCCAAAAAAAATGTTAAAGAAGGTCGTGGAATTGGGTTAGGAGAGATAGTCAGAGGTAGTAGGGGAACTACATACGAATTTAGTACTTCTAATCCAATGTGGAGAGCCACTTTAGATATTTTAGATTTTATACCTCTTTCAACGGTAGATTATTCTGGGGGTGTTATTATATCAGATTGGTACACAGATGATGCAAATAAAAATCAAGCATTAAAAATCACCGTAAGATTTATGTCTAATGTTGTACAAAGTAACAGTGTTAAAGTTACTGTTCATAGAAAAAAATGTACGATAAATCAATCCTGTAAAATTGAAATTTTTAAGTCTAGAATTCAAGATGAACTTGTAGCTTCGATTTTAAGAGAGGCTACTATTCTTGAAAAAAACAAAAAAAAATAGATAATAAAAATTTATGGAACGACTAAATTTTCAAGTAATTGAAAAAAAATGGCAATTAATTTTTGAGAGAGAAAAATTATATAATAAAAATAAAAATAAGAAATTTTATTGTTTAGAAATGTTTCCTTACCCATCTGGAAAGATCCATATGGGTCACGTCAGAAATTATACTATAGGAGATGTAATAGCGCGTTTTAAATTCCTAAATGGTTATAATGTTCTACATCCTATGGGATGGGATGCATTTGGTTTACCTGCAGAAAATGCTGCGAAAGAAAATAATTTGCATCCTAAAGAATGGACTAAAAAAAATATCTCAGAAATGAAAAGACAATTAAAACTTATGGGTCTATCGATTGATTGGGACTTAGAAATTTCTACCTGTGATGAGGAGTACTACAAACATCAACAGGAAATTTTTATTGATTTTTATAATAAGGGATTTGTTAAAAGAAAAGAAAATTATGTTAATTGGGATCCGGTAGAACAAACTGTTCTTGCGAATGAGCAAGTTATTAATGGTAAAGGATGGCGATCTGGCGCGGTAGTAGAGAGAAAGAAACTTTCGCAATGGTTTTTTGATATTACAAAGTTCTCTGAGGATTTGCTCAATGGTCTTGATGAATTAGATAGTTGGCCGGATAAAGTCAAGTTAATGCAAAAAAATTGGATAGGAAAGTCTTTAGGTTGTGAAATTAAATTTAATCTAAAAAGTGAAAAAAATAGCTTGACTGTTTTTACTACTAGGCCAGATACGATTTTTGGAGCATCGTTCTTAGCAGTTTCAGTTGATCATCCAATCTGTGAAAAGTTTAAAAATAATAAAGAGTTTAGTCTTTTCAAAAAAGATTGCTTAAAAATTGGAACTACTGAAGAAGCTCTTGCTAACGCTGAAAAGGTTGGATTTGATACAAAATTATTTGCTGAGCATCCATTCATAGAAAATAAACATTTGCCAATTTATGTAGCTAATTTCATTCTAATGGATTATGGAACTGGAGCTATTTTTGGTTGTCCGGCACATGACCAAAGAGATATGGACTTTGCAAAGAAGTATAATTTACAAATAACTGAAGTAGTTGCTGAAAATAAAAATAAATTAAAAGATTTTGGAAAGTTATCTGAAGCATACGTTGGAGATGGAACTTTAATAAATTCTAATTTCTTAAATGGTCTTGAAGTCAAAGACGCGAAAAATAGAATCATTGAAAAGATTGAAGAACTTAAGTTGGGTAAGAAAAAAATATCTTATAGGCTGAAAGATTGGGGTATCTCAAGACAAAGATATTGGGGTTGTCCTATTCCTATGATCCACCTCGAAGACGGGTCTATAGTCCCCGTTGATAAAAGTGAACTGCCAATTACATTACCAAATGATGTTGACTTAAAAGAAAGTGGTAATCCCTTGGAAAGCCATAAGAGTTGGAAAAAAACAAAACACAAAAAAACTGGTAAACCAGCGATAAGAGAAACAGATACTTTAGACACTTTTGTAGATTCTTCGTGGTATTTCATGAGATTTTGTTCTCCCAAAAACAAAAACAAACCATTCGATGTAAAAGAAACAAATTATTGGATGCCTGTAGATCAATATATTGGAGGAGTAGAACATGCAATATTACACTTATTGTATTCTAGGTTTTTTACAAGAGCTTTAAAAAAAAGTCAGACAGACTTAAATTATGATGAACCATTTAAAGGATTGTTTACTCAAGGAATGGTTTGTCATGAAACATATAAAGACTCTAAGGGAAAGTGGTTAAACCCAAATGAAATTGAAAAAGATCAAAAAGGCAAATGTATTAAACTATCTGACAAATCAAGTGTAATAGTGGGTCCCTCAGAATCCATGTCAAAATCTAAGAAGAACGTAATAGATCCTGAAAGTATGATAAAATCTTACGGAGCTGATGCGGTGAGATGGTTTATACTATCTGACAGTCCTCCAGAAAAGGATGTTCAATGGTCTAATCAGGGTGTAAGTGCTGCTTATAAATTTCTTCAAAAACTCTATAACTTAAATCAATCAATAATAAATCGAAAGGAAAGCAAAGGTTCAAATGATAGATTTTTTGATTTAAAAACAAACTCTTACATTTTTAAAATTACTAATTTAATAAATAGTTTTAATTTAAATGTAGTAGTAGCAAATGTTTATGAGATATATAATTTGTTTAATTCCAGCTTATCAAAAGACATTAGTAACGAATGTCTTAAAAAAAATCTTATTAAAGTAATGACTATTCTCATTCCATTCACTCCTCATTTAGCAAGAGAATGTCTTGAGAAATTAAAAGCAAAAGATATTACCATTTGGCCCAACATAGATAAAAAATTAATAGAACAAGAGAAAATAAAAATAGCCATTCAAATAAATGGAAAAACCAGAGATATTTTAGAACTTGATAAAGATTTAGATGAAAAAAAAGTAATAAATTTATGCAAAAAAAATGATAAGATCGGGGAAAAATTATCTGGTCAAAATATAAAGAAAATAATTTTTGTTAAAAATAGAATTATAAATTTTATAATTAAATAATGATTAACATAAAACTTACATTGGTAACTACTTTTATTATTATTTTATTGAGTGGCTGTACCTATCAAAGAATTAATCTCCCAGATCAAAAAAGTTTTTTTATTCAAGAAATTAACGTCTCTGGCGACAGTAGATCTGCTTTTATTATTAAAAAGAAAATTAATAGATTTTCTAACATTGAAAGTCAGAATAAAATAGTTTTAGATATTGAATTGACTAAGAGAAGAGAAATACAAGAAAAAAATATTCAAAATAAAATAACAAAATACAAAGTGAAGCTATCTGCAAAAGTTGAAATTAAAGAGTTAAACAATAGTAAATTAAGCAGATTTTACTCGAATGAACGTATTTACGATGTAGCTGAACAATATTCCACAACTGTTAATAATGCAAAAAATGCAGATAAAGAATTAATAGATTTAATAGTTGATCAAATTCTAGATGAATTAAAAATATACTTTAACTAATAATGATTTTAAAAAGCTATTTAGTAGAAAATGATTTAAATAATTTAAAAAACTTTAAGTTTATTTTATTCTATGGGGAAAATATTGGTTTAAAGCATCTATTCAAGAAACTACTATCAAAGCAATTAGCTGACGCTGAAGTTGTGTCTATATATCAAGAAGATTTTTCAAAAAATAAAGACTTATTAATAGAAGAATGTAAAAATGTTTCACTCTTTTCAAAAAAGAAAACGATAATTGTTAACCAAGCTAATGATAAATTACTAGATAACATAAAATATCTTATAGAAGATAATATTGACGTAAAAATAATTTTATTTGCGGACAACTTAGAAAAAAAATCTAAAATTAGATCGTACTTTGAAAAAGATAAAAGTTTAGCAATTATTCCTTGTTATGAGGATAATGAGATCACATTAAAAAAGATAATTTTACAAAAACTCAAAGGTTTTAAAAATTTAAACTCTAATACAGTAAACATGATATTAACTTACTCAAATCTTAATAGAAATAATATCATTAATAATATAGATAAGATAACAATTTATTTTGATAATAAAATTTTAGATGAAAACGCTTTAGAAAATATATTAAATTCAGATAGAAATGAAACATTTGAAAAAATTAGAGATGCGACTTTAAATCAAGACAAAAAAAAACTTAATCAACTTATAAAAGATTTCAATTTTAATAACGAAGATGTTTTTTACTATTTAAATACTATAAATTTTAGATTATTAAAAATATTGGAAGTTCATAAAATTAAAACAAAAAACGATAGTATAGAAGATGTTATAAGCAGAATTAAACCTCCTATATTTTGGAAAGATAAACCAACTATAATAAATTTGGCTAAAAAGTGGGATAAACAAAGGCTTTTGGATGCTATAGTTTATTTTGGTAAAATTGAAAAATCTTTAAAAACAAATACGAACGTTAACTCTTTAACACTTATAAAAAACTCAATCATGAATGTTTGTTCTAATTCTTGGGCTTATTTTTAAGTAAAGTAGAAATCATGTTAAGTTGATCTACGTTTTTATATTCGATAGCTATTTTTCCTGAATTATTTTTTTTATTTTGTATTAATACCTTTAGTCCTAATGTTCTCTCAATATTTCTCTGTACTTCAAATATATTTGGATCAATTGTAAAAGATTTGACTTTATTTTTTTTTATGTTTTCAATTGATCTTGCCGACAATTTCTTTGCAACAATTTCTTCTGCAATAGCTGATGCATTAGGCATACCAATTAGAGGACGAGCTTGACCTGCAGTTAGTTCGCCTCTTTCGATCATTGATATTATATCAGATGATAAATTTAATAACCTCATAGTATTACTTATATGGCTTCTACTTTTGGACATTAATTTAGAAATTTTATCTTGATCGTATTGAAATTCATCATTTAATCTTTTATATCCTTTTGCTTCTTCAATAATATTTAAATCTTCTCTTTGGATATTTTCAACTATTGCCACTTCTAAAGTTTCGCTATCATTTAAATCAAGAATAATAATTGGTACTTCATGTAGTCCGGCTTTTTGAGCAGCTAACCATCTTCTTTCACCTGCTACGATTTCATACGGTTCCGAAGAAGAATTTTTTTTTCTTACAGCAATTGGTTGGATCATTCCATTTTTCTTTATAGATTCAGCAAGCTCACTTATTTTACTTTCATCAAAAATTGTTCTCGGTTGGTATTTGTTTCTGGCCAATTCTCCTATAAGTGCTTTTTGACTATTGACCTCATATTTTCCAGTATTTTCGCTCTTTTTCTGCTCTCCAAATAATGCTGATAGTCCCTTCCCTAGTCCTTTATTTTTTTTGGAATTCATGCAGCACTTCCTATTTTATTTGTTTGAGCCTGAAATTCTTCAGCTAATTTGAAGTATGCTTTACTACCACTACAAGCCTTATCATATGTAACACAAGGTTGACCATGTGAAGGAGCTTCCGATAATCTTACATTCCTAGGGATTACAGATTGATATACTTTTTCTTTAAAATAGTTTCTTGCTTCTTTATCAACTTGAGAAGATAGTTTGTTCCTTTTGTCAAACATGGTTAACAAGATTCCTCTTACACTTAAAGAAGGGTTTAAATTTACTTTAATCCTATCTATTGTTTTAACTAGTTGAGTTATTCCCTCTAAGGCAAAAAATTCTGTTTGCAAGGGTACTAATATTTCATTCGCTGAAACTAAAGCCATGATTGTTAGTAAACTTAATGATGGAGGACAATCTATAAAAATATTATCGTATTGATTTATAATTTCAGAGTTACTGTTTAAAATTTCCTTTAATATGAAAGCTCTGTTTTCATCGTTAGCAGTTTCAACTTCTAAACCCGAAAGATTTACGTTAGACCCAAATATATCTAGATTATTTATATTAGTTTTTTGTAAACCGTCTTTTAAATTTATTTTTTTAATTAAAAGATTATAAATATTTTTGTCGTCATCATTATTCGATTTACCCAAACCTGTAGTTGCGTTCCCCTGAGGATCTAAATCAATGACAAGATTATTTTGACCCAAAATGGACAGTGATGCCGCTAAATTAATAACTGTTGTGGTTTTACCCACTCCACCTTTTTGATTAATGACAGCTATAATATTTGGTTTCACAAAATTTATTCTGCATTCAGTATAATTATTTTAGAATCATTATCTG
>MDTB01114543.1_pt1 | contig 13640 bp, 15 predicted proteins | sample 811161 | NCBI WGS metagenome assembly MDTB01 (sample SAMN05326650, study PRJNA326480) | marine metagenome | isolation source: seawater | place: Mediterranean Sea | collected 2009
ATTTTATTGATTTTTTTAGAAACTTTGCCGCTTTGACAAAATTGTCACAGCGAGACGGCTGCTGCCCACAAAAGTTATTTCGGCTTTGTACGAAAAACTAAGGCTAGATATTCTTTTATAAATAAGGGATGTTTGTGGCAAGGGAGGGCGAGATGGACATTTATGACGCTATGAGTACCTTGCGAGCGGTTCGTAGGCTGAGGCCTGATCCGATCGCTGAGGATGTTTTACAGCGGATTTTTAGCGCCGCGACTTGGGCTCCAACAGGTGGCAACACCCAACCTTGGCGCTTAATAGCTGTCACCGATTCTGACAAGAAGCAGGCCTTACAGGATCTCTACAAACCCCATTGGGACGCCTACGTACCGGGGTACGAAGCGCGCCTGGACTCAATGCCTGAGGACGCCAGACCGTCGAGCATTAAAGCCCTGGACGCGGGCAACTATTTGGCCAGCCACCTGTTTGAGGCACCCTTGATCGCGGTATTTTGCTTCAACCCGAAACTCATGACCATCACGGACAGTAACCTGGCTAGGCCCAGTGTTGTCGGCGGCGGCTCAGTCTATCCAGCAGTGCAAAACTTCTTGTTGGCCTGTCGCAACGAAGGCTTGGGCTGTGTTCTAACCACTCTTCTATGCTATGAAGAGGACGCTCTAAAGAGGCTCTTAAATGTCCCCGAAGATTGGCATACCTGCGCTCATGTTCCCGTTGGTTATCCGGTACTTGGCGGACACGGTAAAATTCGCCGGCGCCCGGTTGCAAAAATGGTGCGCTATAACAGTTGGTAATTTCATAGACCCAGGACGAGTGCTTTTGTTCAAAAGTCTCGCTAACAGGTAATTACAAATGGAATCGAAACGAGAGCAACAATCCGGCTACATACAAGCGCCTGCACTAGCAGGGCCAGATGTTTTGCCCGTACCCGAGCCAACCCAAGACCTGCAACAAGCTCTCGACGATCTGTACCACTACGGTTGCTGCATATTGCTCAACGCACTGACTACTGATCAGGTGACCGATTTGGCTACGCGTATGGATCGGCAATACGCCGCCGAACTGAAGCTTGGTGTGCTTGGTCCTGAGCTTGGGCCCAGCAATAAGAAGGTATTGCCCAATCTGGTGAACAAAGGTCAGCACTATTTGGATTTGGTGGAGCACGAAAGCACTCACGCGGTGGCACGCTATCTCTTGGGTAAACACTGGCTGCTATCTAGTTTAACCGCGCACTTATTTGTCGGCGCCACAGAGAGAGCCGAATTGATTCACCGAGATCAAGGCCAGATACCCGCATCTATCGACTTTCCCGCATTGTGCAATCTGTTCTATCTGTTAGACGACTTTACAGCGGCTCGAGGCAGTACGGTGATTTTTCCCGGCAGTCACCGCTGGCCAATAGAACATCGCGTTAGCCCTCCAGCTGCCGCAAAAGGGCACCAAGTAACCGCACCTGCTGGCAGCCTGTTCGTATTCGATGGCCGCCTGTGGCACGGCACTGGGGCCAATTTGGAAGGTCACCGGCGCCGCGCGATTTCCGTTTTTTGCAGTGCCCCGTGGGTGCGCCAGCAAGAAAATGCCTGTGTATCAACCACCAGAGATGTGTTCGAGCAAGCGAGTCCCGACTTACGCGCACGCTTGGGGCTAAAAACTTATGGCACCTTGGGGAACATCAACGGTACGCGAGTAAGCCATCAAAGGGTCGCGTTTGGCAGCACCGACGTTGAATTTCCAACCGCTTTGATCGGCGAGAATGCCGAGCTTATACCGCTACCTGAGACACGCAAAATGTAGCAGCGCAAGCATAAGCTTTTGGTGAGCAAGCATATAAGAACGGCATGAAGGGGAGAAAAATGTCGAATACAAAGTCGTTATCTACATACCAAATGGCTGCGTACGGAGGCCCAGCGCTGCCATTGTCTATGGTTGGCCTACCCTTAGCAGTGTATCTAACGCCCGTCTACGCCGACTCAGCCGGCTTTGGCCTCAGCCTCGGTTTTGTTGGGTTAGTTCTTGCGCTGTCTCGAGTCTTCGACGGCCTTACTGATCCGATTATCGGCTTTATGTCAGACCGCATGAACACACGCTGGGGCCGGCGGCGTCCGTTCATTTTAATCGGCATGCCAATCTTCATGTTGGGGGTATGGCTATTGTGGATTCCACCAATAGAGTTTACCGACGTCACATTTCTCGGCCTTACCTTCAATATCGGCTATCCATACCTGCTTGGGGTGCTCGTTATCATGTACATCGGCGCGACGATTAAGGACGTGCCTTACTCAGCTTGGGGGGCGGAGCTCGCCCAGGGGTATAACGAGCGCACGCTCATTATGAGTTGGAAGGAAGCCTTTACGGTCACCGGTTCGCTAATCGGCGCAATGACGCCTGCTGTTATTGTTTTTTGGGGTTATACCAATCCCACAGACAACGTCTATTTCTTGACCATCGCCTTGGTCATCATCATGCCGATTCTCATATTCAATATGCTCGCAGTGGTGCCCGAGCATCAAGTGCAAGAGCGCAACAGCAAACGCCTGCCGCTGCGCGAGAGCTTCAAATACGTGTGGGCAAACGAACCCTACCGTAAGTTGGTGATCATCTTTTTGTTCTCAACCATCGGTTCCGCGATGACCAACTCGCTGAGTTTTTTCTTTGTAAAACACGTTTTGCTCGCGGGCGATTTGTATGGCTTCTACCTCGCTCCCTACTTTTTGTCACAGATTGTTGCCATACCGCTATGGTTTAAGTTGTCTGCAAGAGTGGGCAAACATCGCGCCACGATGGCGGCTATTTTTTGGTACTCACTGTGGTCTTGCTTCATTCCACTGATCGCTATTGCCCCTCAAGAATGGTTCCAGTCGATGGAGCTGAGCAAATTACTTGCGTTTCTACCAGACAGCTGGATGGTTGGCTTGAACGCGCAATTCGAGGGCATACCCACTGGCAAGTTTGCACTGTTTATCGGGGTCATGTGCTTAAAAGGCAGTGCAATTGGTGCGTTGAGCGCCCTACCCTACGCAATGGCTGCGGACGTAATCGATTTGGACAGCGCCCAAACCGGCAAGCGCCAAGGCGGCGCGTACTTCAGCATTTGGACCATGACCCGAAAGCTGGCTTACGCTTTAGGCCTTGTGGTCGGCACAACGGCAGCAACAATTGTCGGGTTTAACTCGCTGGCGGATCCGATCAATGATCCCAACAGCACCTACTCACTAATCTGGTTAGCCTGTCTTTATTCCATTGTGCCAGCCATATTTAAGTTTGTAGCGGTGCCTATGCTGTGGAACTACTCGTTGACTGAGGACGAGTTGGCAAGAATTCAGGCCCAAATCGACGCCAAACAGGCGCAGCCGAGCGCCAGCGCCTAATGCCAATCAAGACCGAGCGGCGCGGCACTGCCAGCGCAGTTGTGCGCCGCCTAGTCGCTCATTCGAAGTTGCGGTTGTGAGTGCAGGGTCGACAGACCTGCTGCTAGCGCGTGCGCACGGCAGTGCCGCTTGCCACCAGAAACAACATCGATTTGCCGCCACCTGAAAACTCGCTGTAATCCAAGTCCACGCCGATGACCGCATCCGCCCCGAGCGCGTCTGCTTCATCGCGCAGTTGCGACAAACATTCTTCTTTTAGATCACGCAAAACTTTTTGACTAGCAACGCTTTTGCCGCCAAAAAAATCACGAACGCCCGCGAACATATCTCTGAACACATTCATACCCATGACGCACTCAGACGTGATTACGTCGATGATTTCATAATCCTGACTGTTGGGTAGAGTGCCCGCGGTGGTTAGCTTTACTGATGCCATATTGTCCTCTCTGTAAATCGCTTATTGGCTCCCCGGCACTTAGTTTAGACGATAGGTTGTAACGCAAGAATACTTCTCGCGGACAACATTAGTGACACACCAGTCCGATGCCGTAACGACCGCACTCGACAAAAATACCGCTCAACATTGGTGCTTATAATTAGCGCTCTGACTCGTGCCAACCAGCGGGCAAAGAGATGTCACACCAACTAGCAAGTGAGCCTTTCTCACCACTGCTGGCGGCCCGCCCCATAGCAGCGTCTCGACGTCACTAGGCGACATAGTTATGTCGTTTAGGCGCTATGGCCGCGGGCAAGCTAACGTTGATCAAGCCGTTTCGATAGATCGCGCTGACCATGCAGTTGGTAATCGAGGATACTTGAGAGCCGATATTCGTCTGCTAATCGCCTGGTCTTGGAGATTCGATTAAAGCCCAATACAGAAATTCCAGAAATTACCGCACCGCGCTTTTCTAACAATTTTATCAAACCTTTCAACTGGCCTCCGGTTTCGACCCAATCGTCAATCAACAAGACTCGATCACCACGGCTTACAAGTTGCTTATTTACTTCGAATGTACTCTTCTCACGAGTGTAATCAGTGAATTGATGCACTGCCACGTTCTGCCGGACGTTGGGCAACCGCCCAGCCTTACGAATAAGAATCAAACCCTTTTTTAATTCCGCGGCTACCGCGGCACCTAAGACAAAACCCAGCGCTTCTGGACACGCTACTTTGTCGAAGGCGACTTCTCGATAAGGACGACTGAGGTCTAATACCAGCGAGCGAAACACCTTGGGGTCGGCAAATAGTGGCGTAAAATCGAGTTTTTTGGTGGCCCGGAAATCAATATGCTCTAAGTACTGATCCGGTCGCATGGCTCCTCCCGCGGTGTTGTCTTAAGCGTTTGTTTTTTCTTTATAACGTTTGCCACGTTCCGCCGCTAATTTATAGGCTGCAGCAGTCTCCGCCTCGACCTCCGCGCGTTGGCGTTCACTCAATTCCTTAAACTCTTCTACCCACCAGCGCCTGGTAACCTGCGGAAATGTACCCATGCGGTTTACGCACGCATTAGCCCCACGATCTCTGCCCGCGTTATAACCCGCAGCACCTTCCGCAGCCGCTTCTGATTTACCAAACGGGATCAAATCTCCCTCCATTTTTGGAATCAGGAAATACGGCATTGATACTCGGGTTTCGCCGCGAGGGATTAACGTCGTGTTGACGCGATGTAACGTCGCCGAATAACGGCCCTCGCTGAGGTGCATCAGTGTGCCGCCGGTATTAACAATCACCGACCCAGGAACAACCGGCACTGAGTAGTCGCCCGGCGCTGTTCTACACGTCACCGGCGCGTTCATCCATTGCCCTTCCCCAGCTACTACTTGAAGTCCTGGCCGATCGTTGATCAAAAGCGCAATGAACGGCGGGCCGTCAATGTGTGCGCCGACATTTTTGCTGTCAAATTTGGAGTACCAGTCTTTGACGTTGTCGCGCTCACCTTCAGCGAAGACGTCAAGGCTAAAATTGTGGTTTAAGCTGGCAGCTAAATCTGGGTCTGCAAAGTCGAAGTAGTTGCGAAACTCTGCGGGATCTTCTCCCAACGATTCTACGATGAGTTCGCCTAGTGAGTGGGTCAACCGATGGTAGGTCAAATTTAACTCTTCGATTAGCGGTCGAAATCCCGGTAGCGAGTCGGTCTGAGGCCAGGTATTCGGCCCACGGAATAAACGTTTGTGGATCGGTTGCGACTTGTCGTCATGGGCACACAAAGGCTCTTGTTCGAAGCCGTATTGGAAATTCTCGATGACTTGGCCGTGGCCTCGATCCGCAGGTGTCGGTAATGTGTAGCCGCGAAAATACGGTGTGTTGGAAATGTGTGCGGTTTTCTTAACGTCCATCGGCGCATCGAAAAACCCTCGGACTTCGCGGAATGCACGCTGCTGAAAGTCGTCGTTAAGCCCGGGCGCATTCGCCAATACCAAAAAACCGCATTCTGACAGCGCGTAACGCAAGTCACGCATGAACTTTTCGCGATTGTGGTCGAGATCCAGCCAATCTACTGTTGGGATCTCATTCATGGGCCTCGACAGCGTCGTCGAGTCCGCTATTGAGTGCTTCTTAGTCATTGCTTTCCTGCTCGGCTGAGCGTTTTTTTTCAATCTTTTGCTTTTGTCTTACCATCCGCGCGATTAGAGATTACAACGTAACCCGGCCCAAGTAACCATCTGCGGTGGTGTATTTTGGTGCACATACACGAGGTCCGGTGATCGGCCAAAGTGCCTAATCACTGGCGCTCTCGCCAACGAAATTTTGTCCGGTTAAGACAACCAAAACCACAAAGTTACGTCATTGTTTGCATGCTTATTTGACCTCCCACACGTGATTATGCCCTCCCCAAAAACAGGACTCTTGTAATGACTCGATTTTCTAAAGTTCTAATGTTGCTCGCTACCGTATTCACCACCGGACTTGCATTCGCGGGCCACCATAAAGAAGGTGAAATGAAACCAGCGACAGTCGTTGATCTCGCGGTTGCCGCGGAAGCCACCTCGACTCTGGTCACCGCAGTAAAAGCCGCTGACCTAGTCGGTGTCTTGTCTGGCGACGGTCCATTCACTGTACTGGCTCCAACCAATGCGGCTTTCGCAAAGCTCCCCGAGGGTACACTCTCGGCATTGTTAGCAGACCCAGCGGCTCTCGCCGAAGTATTGAAAGCCCATGTGATTGCTGGCAAGGCTTTGGCTGCCGATGTGGTAAAGGCCACCGCGGTTGATACCCTAAATGGCAGCTACGCTGTGGTCGCCACGGCCGATAGCGTCACAATCGGCGGCGCCACTGTGATCGCTACTGATCTTATGGCTAAAAACGGCGTTGTACATCTTATCGACACAGTGATTATTCCCGAATAGCTGTGTTTTCGTGCTAGCGAGTCGCTCGCTGTACTCGCACCGAGCTACCGAGGGGGCAGACTGATTCCTTCAGCTGCGCCCTCTGTAGCTTTCCTCAACGGTGGCTACATTTAACCGTTTGGCTCATGATCCGGCTGCAACGCCAGCGAGCCAAGCATGCAAAAGTCAGCCATCGTTTCAGACTGCGGTGCCTACCGCTACGAACTCCGGCGCACTTGGGACGAACAATTGCCTATCCTGTTGTGGGTCGGGCTGAACCCAAGTACCGCCGACCACATTAAAGATGACCCTACAAACCGTCGTATAGCCGGCTTCACTCGCCATTGGGGATATGGCGGCTACATACTCGCTAATCTCTTTGCCTATCGCGCCGTCTCCCCCAAATCACTGAAACAAGCGACTGACCCGGTTGGGCCTGAGAATGACGACTACTTACAACGACTGTCAAAAGACGCTGAACAAACGATTTGTGCTTGGGGCAACCATGGGAAATTTCTCGATCGCGCGGCAGAGGTATTGCCGATGTTGCAAAAACCTAAAACTCTGGGCATTACCAAAGCCCAGCAACCATTGCATCCACTGTACTGCCCCGCTGACCGACAACTCATGCCCTGGAGAGTAAAACTGCCGTAGGCCAGTTCTCAGCTTAGAGAACAGCACAGCGCAAACGCTGCAACCGTATCTAGCTGGCTGACTCTCGCTTCGTTTGACATTTCAGAGTAGTGTTTTGGACGGCAGCTTTCGCCATTGACTAGAGGAGGTTGACGCGGATGGGTACGCTACCAGAAGAATTTGATCCGGCTCTTGTTGCCGCTACGGCAGCGACCACAACGGCCATGTACGCGGAGGAATTGGCCTCTAAGGACCCGATGCGGTCGGTGCTAAAAGCGAATCCCGAAATATACTTTGTACCTCCAAAACGCGCAAAGGAGTGGGGCCAGTGGGAGTTCAAACCAGGCTCGTACTACGACACCACCACGGGCGCGAAGCACCCTTACTGGCAAGATAAAGACCTACCGGTTGCTAGCCGCGATCTCAATCGCCTGCGCTCCGACATGTTGACTTGGGGCTATTGCAAGATTGAGGGCGCGCTCAGCGCGGCCCAAGTCGAGGTGGTACGTCGGCGCGTTGTTGAACAAGCCGAGGGCGAGCGCAAGGCCGGTATCGCGCAAAAAACCCCTAGCGGTCAAAACATCAATTGCTGCGTTAACAAGGGACGGTGTTTTGAGCTGCTAATTGAACAGCATCCGGACATGGTTCAAGGCGCCGCTTTGGTGGAACAAATTGTTACCGAGGCATTGGGCCAAAACTGGATCTGCACTTCGCTGATTGCGGCCATTTCGCTGCGAGGCGGCGTGCCTCAGGCATTACACCAAGACCAAGACATTGCCTTAGATTCGCGAAGTCCGCTCACCGTCAATATTTTGACTGCCATAACCGATATCGACGAGGCTAACGGCGGGACATTAGTGATACCAGGTAGCCATCGTGTCCTGTCTGACGCGGTGCGCATGCAAAAACCTGTCGGTAAGTTGCCACCGGCCATCAATATCGACGCCGCCGCTGGCACTATGGTCATCACGGATGGTCGCTTGCTACACAGCACCGGCATTAATCACACTGACACGCCGCGTATAGTCATGCTAAACGGTATGCAACATCCGCTGATACGACAGCAAGAAAACTGGATGCTGTCGGTGCGACCAGAGGTCATACAACGGGCTAGCCCGAAGCTCCTACAACGCATGGGATACCAAGCAACCAACGCCGCACAGACCAATGAGGGTCACGGTTTTGGGGCCACCGGCGCTGTGGACGAGGCAACCGGCGCCATTGTTGACTTCAGGCTAGCCACGGACAGTGGCGAGTATCTGCGGGTTGGCGAACTTAGCGCTAATTCCACCGCTGCAGAACTCAATGCCCCATATACATTGCGCGACGTTGTGGCAAAAGCGCGTGCCGGTGGGCGCAGCGCACCCGTGGGCATCGGCAGCTCTAAGGCCAATCCGTGAAGCGCAGAGTTTGCCAATTACTACTATGAAGCTGACCGAACTGAGCGATCGAGAGATCTTGGCCATTGTCGAACCTTTGATGGAGAACTGCCTAGCGGGGTCAAACGAAAACGATCATTCGAAGCACGTCAAAGACTTTACCCAAAGAATGCAACGAATCGTCACCCCCGAGGAACTCGCGCGACAACTGGCTAGTGAGCCGCGCGCCTATTTTACCGAAAGACAGTTCTTAACTGTGTTTAGAAGACGACAATCCGTTGCCGTTGTTTGGCGACAGTTCACCTCTCTAAACACCGACGAGTTAATCAACCAAGCGATTTTTGTAGACGACAATGGAAGAGTCCTAATTGATCACTGTATGATTTGCTAGGACTCCACTAACTCTGATTTTGCCAGCGCTCCCACCGCGCGATAACCGTCGCTAATATCGCTGAGTTGTCGCAGATACATATTGGCGTACAACGACCCCTGGGATAGCAGACCAAAGAATTCGTTAGACATGTAATAGTCTAGATTAAATTTCTGGTCCTCTATTTTTCGACTGCCATAAAACACTCCGTCCTCAGAGTTATAACTAAAGCGAATCCTAAAGTTCGCCAGTACGGAGTTTCTGAAGGTGATGTTAAACGAATCGATTTCAGTGGAGGTGGCGTAGTTTCGATCTTTTAGATGGGTAAATATTTTAAGCAACTGAACTTTTAGTTCGTTACTCTCGATTAGCTCCAAAGCACCCGTCGCCACCATCTGCTCATACACACCGTTTTGCGGAAAAAAGGAATGTCCAACCTCAACACACAGCAGTGCCTCCAAAGCCTGCGTATCTGACAATTTTTTATGCCCAGAGGCAATGTCACCTTGCAAGTTGTCTATGCAAGCCAGCGAGGCTTCGAGGGTGGCACGCAAAGCGTCGATTTGTTTTAGATCTTCGTAAACGACAATAGCTAAGTCTTGGACAAGCTCGTCCTTTTTCTCCACTTCTTCGTTTTCTTGGCGAAGATCTTCGAGAAAAAAAGACAACAGAATGCTCGCAATAATCGCAAACAGCTCAACAGCTCTCCTTGGCCAAACTTTAGCACCTGATACCTGCGCACTTTTAATGTCCATGCAATGACTCCAATCACACTACCCCGTGACCTCTGTCATCAGGCTTCAACTTGTGTTGCGAGCGTGCAGACACTTAACCGTATATTTCTTCTGCAAATCGCAAATATATATTGTACCGGTTAACCTTACCGGCTGCGGTTTCAACAATACACAGATCATACGAGCCAAAGATTGCGGCAGTCTTTTAGCCCACATGGGAGAGCAGAAAACACTAGTAAAGCCCTGGAAAAATCGGCGCCGGCGTTGGGTTGGTTAGTTTGATGCAGCGGTGCATTAGTGATTCGGGCGAGTCTGGGGACGATCTCAACCGATGAACGGTTGACCTTGAACCGCCTGATAAAAGGTGAATGCGCACACAGCGGCATAGGCGCTCGAAAAAGCTGCGATTAGCATACACTTTGCCATATAAGTAATTTGCGCGGGCAGCAGCAAAGCAAACAATGGAACAGCTTGCATTGCGTGGATCCCAAAGAAATGCGCCACTCGCAGATCGCCGCCTTGTGTCGACCAATTAAACAACACAACGCCGTTGGCATCGCTCTGTACTGCATTTACCCAGTGGCTGGTTTGACCGCCTAAATAGCCGCCAAATCCCCCGCCGAGGATAAAGGTCAATACTAGGCCAACAACGATGGCCAGCGCGATAGGGTTGCGCTGCACATTGTTTCGCGCAATCACCCAGCCAAACCAGACCAACGCGGTTACCAGCCAAGCCGCCCCAAGGCCCATCAGCGAATACATCAGCCTATGGAATGCTGTCGTCGTGTTGAAGTGCGAGGCTTCTCCCAATGCGCTTTGAATCGTGATGTACACCATCTCGATGCCAGCAACCCAAGTGAGCGATACCACTAAAACACGTCCAGCCGTCGTTCGAAGGTATCCGTTGGGCACGTAGGAGGAGAACGCCAGCAAGGTTGCAAAGTAAACCGTAAGCGATAGGGCGAACTTGAACGGTTTGCTCCAGACCGAGACACCGTTAAACAATCTGTCGTCCAAGGCTCCAGCGAACCAGCAAAAGACCATTAACAAAAATAGACTCGCGCACGTATAAAACCATGTGCGCTCCAGATCCCGATAAGCACGCCAGCTCCGCCATGGCCAACCCAAGGGCGCGCTTTGATGGGCCGCTTGCGCGCCAGAGCCGTTAAGTCTTGGCTGCATCCGAACAGAGCTCCATATTGTGTCTGCCTTTAATCATCATGTATGCAAAGCATGACTACATTCCCGGCACTATGGACACATAAGAACAGTGATGGTGCCGGAACGCGGAATCGAACCGCGGACCTACTGATTACGAATCAGTCGCTCTACCAACTGAGCTATCCCGGCAAAGTCTTGCCCACGCACCCACAGCGCGCCATGCTTAGACGAGCCGCATATTAGCTAAGATTAGTAATCAGTGGGAGTGTTAGCTGCGCTCTCTTCAACCCCAAGGTGACTTTATGAATTACGCGCACCCAGAATATTTAATCGATGTTGAGCAACTCGCGGCATTATTGCCCAACAGTAATGTGCGAGTCTTTGACGCCTCGGTGTTACTGCATCGCTCAGAAAACGGCTATACCGCTGAGCCTGGCATCAAGGCGTACCAAGAAGCCCATATACCAGGCGCCGGTTTCATCGACTTGCTCAACGACTGGTCGGACACAACGTCAACGCTTAACAATACGTTGTTACCGCCGGATCAATTGTCCACCGCAATAGGTCGAAGTGGCATAAACCCGCAACATCAAGTGGTTTTGTATTCGTCTGGGCATCTTATGTGGGCTACCCGCGCTTGGTGGTGTTTGCATTACGCCGGGCATCGAAATATCGCTGTGCTGAACGGAAATCTGACTGCATGGCGCGACGCTGGGCTACCAACCAACTCAGGTGAAGAGCACTACCGCGCTGAGACTTTTGCTGCCTCGCCTAATCTTGATGCTGTGGTTTCAACAGAGGAAGTGGAGCACGCGATAGAACAAAACGTTTGCTTGGTAAATGCGCTCTCTCCCGACCTTTATGCTGGAAATGGCGACTTTTATTACCAACGTCGCGGCCACATCCCGACAAGCTTACTGCTTTATTTCGACAACTTGTTAGAAAACGAATACTTCTTGCCCGCCGACAAACTGGCGACTGCGCTGTCGGAACTCGGCATGCTGCACAATGGCAAAGTGATCACATACTGCGGTGGCGGTATAGCCGCAACCATCGACGCCTTCGCCTGCAAGTTACTGGGCCAACACGATGTCGCCGTCTATGACGGCTCAATGTCCGCCTGGGTCCAATCTGCCGATCGCGATTTGACTCTAGGTGACAACCCATGAGGTGAGCGAGCGCGCTGCATACCTGAAATCTGCGTGAACAAAATAGTTGCTGCTGTTGCTGAGAAATTCACGCTGCAGGGCCGATTATGATCGTGCTTCGGGGGCAAAGTGACGATGCTCTCCTCCCCCCTCCTGCTCTTACTTTGCCCCCGAAGCTTCTATACCAACCCAATGCTGTCGCATCGTCTCGATCTCTCCGCCCCTCTCCTGCTCTTACTTTGCCCCCGAAGCTCCCTTACCAACCCAATGCTGTCGCATCGTCACTTTGCTGCCGAAACAGTCTTGCTGAGACGCTCGGCGCTCACCAGTAGTCTTGTTATCGCTCGTCTCATGATCGAGTGCGGCTGCGTTATTCTTTGGATATCGCTTGCCGCAGTTTTTCTATACGCCTTCGGTTTGCGCCTAAATCTGAGTAACCCACTCGCGAGGCCGACCTGACTGCAATGATGCCGGCGTCTTCGCGCAACTCGAACTCTACGTCGTCTACAAACCGCAACAATTTGGTTCTCGCCTCCGCTTTGAGATAACCGTTCTCAACCTGCTTTATCGTGTAGCCGCGTTGCTGGGACAAATAGTCTTGCAGGCGTTGCCATGTAAATTGGGGATCAGCGGCCAATTTGATGGGCGCGATTGCGTGGTCATCCTGAGCATCGCTACAAACGCAATTTGGCGAGCTGGGGCAAGGTTGTAAGCGTGTGTTGGTATCGGCCATCGGTGCTCCTATTGCTGGCATGCACATCGCAGCCAGAACTAATACAGTTACAGTTATTTTCGACATGATGCGTTGTTTATTGGGAAAGGAAGATCATTTTCGCACGCTCGGTGTCACCCCTAAAGTGCTGTGATCAACATTGATTTGCGCTAACTATCGCAGCGTTGGACTTGCGGCATGATCAGACAAATGGACTCACCTGCCTGGGCCTGAGCACGAACGACATAGTGATCGGCATCAGCGAACTCAATACTGTAACTATTGTCATCTGCTTTTCTCGGTCGCCAACCCAAGACGATCGCAATTTGTTGCCGATCCAGTAGATTCGCCGCGTAAACGCCGTATCGAATTCGATGATCTTCTTGAAATAGGGCCATGCTTTGCACATTTGCCGACGAGTTCGCTTGCACAGCACTAGCTTGGTAGCTCCGCCATGTGGGCAAGGCAGTGGTTACCAACAGCACAACAACCAGCAACACCACCAAAAGCTCAATCAGTGTAAATCCAACCGCTAAAATTGACGCCGCATTTGGCCTAGTCGTCACAATTACGCTCCAGCCAACACACAGAGGTCGTCACCGCGGTGCTTAACTCTCCGTATGCCGGGCGGCGGATTGTCACTTTGGCAGTGCCGTCGACGATGGTGCCGCTGAAAGTGATCAGTACCGTGCCGTCGTCATCGGCAGTTGCGGATCATGTTGCTGCAAGCAGCAGCTTATTACGAAGCGCGCTTCGACCACGCCATTGATCGCTTAATTCCATTGCTCGAGCCAGTTATGATGGTCGCGCTGGG
>MDTB01140496.1_pt1 | contig 13639 bp, 17 predicted proteins | sample 811161 | NCBI WGS metagenome assembly MDTB01 (sample SAMN05326650, study PRJNA326480) | marine metagenome | isolation source: seawater | place: Mediterranean Sea | collected 2009
TGAATTTAGTATCCATTTATAAGCTATGACAACAATTGTATTAGTAAGAAAGAATAATGAAGTAGTCGTCGCAGGTGATGGTCAAGTAAGTATGGGGAATACTGTTGTTAAAAGCACTGCGTCTAAAGTGAGAAAAATTGAAAAAAGAGAAGTAGTAGCAGGTTTTGCTGGTTCTACAGCAGATGCACTAACTTTATTTGAAAGATTAGAGGCTAAAATAGAAAAACACGCAGGAAACTTATCTAGAGCTGCTGTTGAATTGGCAAAAGATTGGCGAACTGATAAATACCTAAGAAGACTCGAAGCTTTAATGGCTATTGGAGACAAAGAAAATAGCTATATAATTTCTGGGACTGGAGATGTATTGGAGCCTGAGGGGGATGTAATAGGAATAGGTTCTGGTGGAAATTATGCATTAGCAGCAGGAAAAGTTTTAATTGGAACAGATATGAGTGCCGAACAAGTTGCAAAAAAAGCAATTGAAGTTGCCTCAGAAATTTGTGTTTTTACAAATAATAATATTAAAATTGAAAAAATATAATGGAAAAATCTAACGTAACTCCTCTGGTACCCAAAGATAAAGATGCAGCGGAAAACGAGTCTCTGGTAAGTTCTTTATCACCAAGAGAAATAGTTTCAGAATTAGATCGGTTTGTTGTGGGTCAAAAAAAAGCAAAAAAAGCTGTTGCGGTTGCCCTTAGGAATAGATGGAGGAGACAGGCTCTAAAAGGTGAAATGAAAAATGAAGTTTTACCAAAAAATATTTTAATGATAGGGCCAACGGGGGTTGGTAAAACAGAGATATCGAGAAGACTCTCAAAACTTGCTGAAGCACCGTTTGTAAAAGTTGAAGCTACAAGATTTACTGAAGTTGGCTATGTAGGGAGGGATGTCGAACAAATTGTAAGAGATTTAGTTGAAATAGCAATTTCAATGGAGAAAGTAAAAAAAAGAAAAGAAGTTTTTTCTCAAGCACAAAAGCTTGCTGAAGAAAAAGTCCTTGATGCTCTAGTTGGCAAAAAAGCAAGTTTAGCAACCAGAGAGAGTTTTAGAAAAAGATTGAGAAATGGAGATTTAGACAATAATGAAATAGAAATTTCAGTAAATGATACTGGCAGTAACAATTCATCTTTTGAAATTCCTGGCATGCCTGGAGCAAATGTTGGAATGATTAATATTGGTGAAATGTTGGGCAAATCGATGGGTAGCAAAGAAAAAAAGAAAAAAATGTCAGTTAAAGAGTCTCACGATATTTTAATCAATGACGAGTCAGATAAGCTTATTGAGCAAGACAAAATTATTAAAGCTGCAAAAATTTCAACAGAAAATAATGGAATAGTTTTTTTAGATGAGATTGATAAAATATCAGGAAGGACGGACAGAGTTGGAGGAGATGTATCAAGAGAAGGAGTACAAAGAGACTTATTACCATTGATCGAGGGAACAACTGTAAACACTAAATATGGGCCAATAAAAACTGATCATATATTGTTTATTGCTTCTGGTGCTTTTCAACTTGCTAAACCTTCTGATCTGCTGCCTGAACTTCAAGGAAGGCTACCAATTAGGGTAGAGCTAGAAGCATTAACAAGTGAAGACTTTAAGAGAATTTTAAAAGAACCAGATTTTAGTTTAATTAAACAATATATTGCTTTGTTAAAAACTGAAAATGTTGACCTTGAATTTTCTGAAGATGGAATTGATGCAATTGCAAACATTGCTTCCGAAGTAAATACTTCGGTAGAAAATATTGGTGCCAGAAGACTTCATACTATTATAGAGAAAATATTAGATGATATAAGTTTTACGGCTACGGATAGATCAGGAGAAAAAATTGTAATCAATAAAGAGTACATTAATAAAAACTTAGATACTTTGGTAAAAGATACAGATTTATCAAAGTTTATTTTATAGGTAGTTTAATTCCTTCATTTCACTTAGAAGCTCTTTTTCTAAATTATCTTTTATCTTAAGATCTAAAAGTTTTTTAAAATCATTTTTTTTTCCTAAATTAAAAAATTTAATTTTTTCTCCTGTTTTATTATCTTTTTTAGCCTCATCAAAATTTTCGTCTATTTCTAACTTTTGCATTTTTTCAAAAGTTGTTGTTTTTAAGGTGTTATCAAATTTTTCTTTATCTAAAGTAAATCTTACTTTAGAGAGATGAGAAATAAATTTTAAAATTTTTAAAAAAGTTTTTTCTGTGTCAAAAATTAAATCCTCGTATTTGATTAATAAGTATCTATTATATTTCTCAAAAATTTTCCAAGAGATATAATGATATTTCCATGAGCCTATCCATGTTGTACAATCTTTTTTAGAATCTTTTCCAAGATATTGAGGTGCTAATAAATCTTTGAATGATTGATTTACGTTTTTTTGAAAATGATGAGCATGAGAAGTAACTATGTTTCTTGGATCCCTTACAATATAAATAACCCCAAGAGTATTGTTACCATCTGTAAATCTAAAGTTTTTTTGGTTTACAAAAGCAGCATGTGTTTTCAAAAATCTTATAGATTTTTCATTATTAAACACTTTTTGTGCGTTAATGTAATTTTTATACATTTCCTCTTCATTATTAGTATCAACACCTATCTGATTAAATAAGGAATTATCAGGAAACTGTTTAATATTTTTTAATAAATTAAAATTAAAATTTCCATCCTTAGAAAAAATATACGAAGATAACAATGATCTTACCATTGTATTCCCACTTTTTGGATAAGACGCTAGCCAAACTATCATAATTAAAATTACTATATGCAAATATTTCTAATAATAAATTAATTTTTTTTTAAGAAAATATAAAACGCACCACTCCCCCCATCCTCAATACTTGCATCTTTAATTTCATAAATCATACTCATTAACTCTGGGTTATTTTTTATAAAATTTGGCACAGAAAATTTTAAAATTCCCAATTCTTTAGAAATGAATGGATCTTTGTCATTATCTGAATGAAGTCCTTTTCCTGTAACAACAACTAATTTAGATACATTTTTTTCAAAGGAATTTATAATAAATTTTTCTACTATGTGATTAGCTCCTTCTAAAGTATGACCATGAAGATCTAAAGTTTTTATTTTTCCTCTATTTTGTTTTTTTTTTAAAATCATCTTTATCAATTAGTTTGTCGTCTTTTGATAAGAAATTTTCCCAGTCTTTTTTATCTTTATCTGATATCTTGCTATTCACCTAGTTAAGGGTGTTTACTAAAAACCAATTGGGACTCCTGGAAGTCATATCCCTTGAAAAAGTCCAAGTATCATAAATAGTTTTTATTTTATCCGGATTTCCAGAAACAATATTTTTTTCTTTATCTCTAATGCAAGTTATTATTTCACTAACAAAATCTACAGTTACCTTTAAAACTTTATCAATCTTTTTATGCTCTTTGATATCCGCAGATTTAATGCCTATGAAAGTTATTTCAGCATGATGACCTCTGCGGCTTCTTTCCTGCAGAGCCTTATTAAATTCATCAAATATCTGTCGGCTCAATAAAGGTTTGCTAGATATTAGTTTATTATCATTATCGCTAAAATCTGTAATTATTGTCTCGTAGGCAATTTTTGCACCTTTTAAAAATTCATCTTGTGCTTTTTTATCAAAATTCTCTTTTTTATTTGTCTTGTTTTCTTGATGTACTTTTTTTAAAATATTTTCAAATTGAGGGGCAGTTTTACCGTCAAATCCAGTTCTTTTACCAAGTATACCTCTTAACCTTAAAATAATAAAGCCAGCTATCATTGCTAAAAGAATGATATCTATATATTCAAAACTATAATTCATAATTATAATTTAATTACTATGTTGATTAATTTCAACTAGCAATTAAATTAAAGACAAATGAACACAGTTTTAATTACAATAATCTTAGTTCCTGTAGTTGAGATTTATCTGTTTATAAAAATTGGTGGGCAAATAGGAGCTTTTAATACAATTTCTCTAATATTCATCACTGCAATAATTGGAGTAATTTATGCAAGATATGAAGGACTAAACACACTGAGATCTGGATTCTCACAACTAATTAGAAATGAATTGCCAGCTTATGAAATAATTTCAGGAGCAGCAATTGCTTTTGCTGCACTACTTTTAATAATACCAGGTTTTGCAACTGATATTTTAGGATTTTTTTTAATATTTCCATTTACAAGAAAAATTTTCTTTGGAAAATTTTTGAAAAAATTTAAAGATAAGACAAAAACTAAAAAACCATATATAGAGGGAGAGTTTGAAGATCTTGAGGACGATGATGAGCGAAAATTATAAAATAGTAAGTAAATTTATTAAAGATGTCTCTGGAGAAACTCCCGATATAGAAACCTACTTATATGTAAAGGATTATATTTCTAAATATAAATTAAATATAGAGATTAATTCCAAACCATTAAAAGCTCAAATTATAGAAATAAATACATTGCTAAAATTTCATGATAGTAGTGAAAGCAAAAAAAAATCATTATTTGAAATAAATTATGCAACTATCATAAAACTTAACGATGAAATAAAAGATAAAAAGATTTTGCAAAAAATTATTTTATGTGATGTTCAAAAAAATATTTACTCAGATATGGAAAAAGCTTTATTGGATCTTTTAAATATGTCAGGTTATCCTGGTATTAAATTTGAAAAAAAAATAGATTTCGAAGAGTTATATAATAAAAAGTTTAATTAAAAAAATTTTTTTTAAGGCTAGTTTTTAAATATTTATTATGTGAGATCTTTTCTTGATCACTTGGCTTAATGACTTTTTTAAAATATAAAATTTTTTTGTTATTTTTTTTTTCATTTTCATTTACTTCATCATAAAAATTTAAAGAAGGCTCTTTTTGATCAATTAAATTAATATAAACTTTAGATAACAAATCACAGTCAATAAGAGCTGTATGTTGCATCCTTTTTGAATTGTCAATTCTGTATCTTTTACAGAGGGCATCTAAGCTTGCTGGTGATCCTGGAAATTTCTCTCTAGATAATAATAAGGTATCTATAACTTCATTTTTGAGAGGATTTTTTCCAATAATTTTTAATTCATTATTTAAATGAGATAAATCAAATTCAGAATTATGAATAACCAACCTTTTGCCATTAATAAAATTTAAAAAATCGTTAACTATTTCTTTAAACTTTTTATGTTTTGACAAGAATTCATCAGTATAACCATGGACTTTTAAAGCTTTTTCTGAAACTTTTCTCTCTGGGTTTAAGTAACAATGGAATCTATTTTTAGTTGGTGTTAAATTATCTAATTCAATACAACCTATCTCAACTACTCGGTGGCCATCTTTTACTGATAATCCAGTAGTTTCGGTGTCTAATATAATTTCTTTCATAAATTAAATTTTACCTAAGATATAATTTATATCTCTTTTAACAGATTTTTTTGTAAAATTATTTTTGATAGTAAAATGAGATTTTTTCATTTTATAATCAAGTGATAGTTGTATTTTTCTAAATTTATTAAATAATTTATAATCAAAATTATTTCTCTTTTTTAATCTTTTTAATATATCTGTTTTTTTAGACTTAACAAAAATAAGTATATCTCCTCTTTTATTAATCTTATTTTCTAATAAGAGAGGAATATCTAAAATAATAATTCTTTTATTTCTATTTTTTTTTAAAAACTTGTTCATTTCTATTCTTACTTCAGAGTGAATGATTTTAACTATTTTTTTTAAATTTATATCATTTGCAAGAATTGCTTTAATAATTTCATCTTTACTTATTGGAAATGAGTGAATAAATTTTGGTAAAATTTTTTTAAGTTTTATAAAAATTTTTTTATTTTTTTTATATAAATTACCTACTACTTTGTCTGCATTGAAGACAGGATAACCAAAGTTTTGGGACACATAACTTTTACCTGCCCCTATATCTCCTAAAATTCCAATTCTTTTCATTAATCTAAAAGTTTACTAACTTCGTCGTTAATTTCAGGTTGAACATGATGCCAAACTTTGAATGACTCTGCAGCCTGAAAAATAAACATTTTTTTTCCATTTTCAGTTTTATTTCCCAAATTTCTACCTGTTTTTAAAAAATTGGTTTCTTTTGGATTATAAATAACATCATAAAAAAATTTATTTTTACCCACTTTTGAAAAGTCTAAATCAAATTTTTGATCATTTTTTAAACCTACACTTGTTGAATTGATAACCATATTAAATTCTGGCATTTCACCCCAGTCAATAACTTCAATTTTACTCCTATTATTCTCGTTAGTCATTATTTCATTATAAAAATTTTTTAAGTATTCAGCTTTTGATTTAGTTCTATTAGATAGTATGATACTTGATACCCTCATTCTATGTAGAGCAAAAATTATAGATGGAGATACTCCCCCAGACCCTAAAAGAAAAATTTTTTTTCCTTCAAGATTATATTTGATGTCTTTAATAGCATTTTCAAATCCACTTATGTCCGTATTATGACCAACGGTCTTACCATTATCTAATAAAATTGTATTGACTGATTGAGTGGACTTGGCATCTGAAGTTAATTTATCTAGGTGAGGGATTATTTCTTTTTTGAAAGGGACAGTAACATTCACACCACTAATGCTTTCATCTCTAATTTTTAAAACTAAACTTTTTAGATCGTCACTATTTAGTTTTTCACTTTCATATATTGCATTAATTTTATTTTTTTTTTATCCAATAATTGTGAAGTTGTGGAGACAATGAGTGATCTATTGGATTTCCAATTACTAAATATTTTTTCATATTATTTATAATTATTTAAATATTCTTTAATTTTTTTAATTGGCAGTCCCATTATTGTATCTTCATCTCCTTCTATATTTAAAAATAAATTTTTACCTTCTCCTTCAATTTGATAAACATTATATGAGTATAAAGACACATCTGATATTTTAGATAGATAATCTTCAAGTTCATCATCGCTAAAATTTTTCATAGTTAAACTAGCTTTATCAGTATAATTCCATATCATTGAACCATTCTTTGAGATACAAACTGAGCTTATTAAATAATGTTTATTACCATTCAGTTTTTTTAGAATATTAAAAGCTTCATTTCTATTTTTTGGCTTAGATATTAGTTCTCCATTTAGGTCAATCACACTATCCGCTCCTAAAACTAATTTATCATAATTTTTTTGACTAACCCTAACAGCTTTTATTTCTGCTAAATTTTTTGATATAATTTCTGGTGAAGCACTTTCTCTTAGCAAACTTTGTTTTATTGGCTCCTCATCTACAGTTGAGGGTTGAACTTGAACAAGAATATCGTTTTTATCAAATATTTCTTTTCTTACTTTGCTTTTTGATGCAAGAATTAACTCAATCATTTTGTTTATAAATTTCGTAAATTTTAATTACAGACGCTGCTGTTTCTTCAACAGATTTTCTTGTTACATCTATTGTTGGCCATCCATATTTCTTGAATGTACTTTTGGCGTTATCTACTTCTTTTTTTATTTTTTCTAGATTTGTATAAGATTTATTTTCAGACTCCTTTAATGTATTCATTCTATTTTTTCTAATATCTACAAGTCTTTCTGGCTCAGTACTTAAGCCAACAATACAAGAAATTTTTGGGTTATCTTTTAAAGTTTGTGGTATCGAGTTTGCGTTTATCAAGGGTATGTTTGATGTTTTAAAACCTTTGTTGGCTAGATAAATTGCCGTTGGGGTTTTACTAGTCCTGCTTACACCAAGTAGAATTATATCAGACTTTTTTATTTCTTTGACTAGATTACCATCATCATGATTCATTGTAAATTGTATAGCCTCAATTCTTTTATAATATTCATCATTTAAAGCATATTGACCACTCGGTTCATGGGATGCTTTTTGATTTAATAGTTTAGAAAAACTTAATATGAGATCTCCCAGAACACCAAAACAAGGAATTTTGTAATCACTGCTAATATTGGCAAGATGTTTTGCTAAATTACTATCAACTATTGAGTATAAAATAATAGAATTATTTTCTTTTTTAGCTTGAGAGATAATTTTTGAAATTTGGTTTTGAGTCCTTGTAAAAGAATATGTGTGAATTTTATAATCAATATTTTTAAATTGTGCTTTAATTGCTATAAAAATTCTATCAAGAGTTTCCCCAGTGGAATCTGAAATAAGGTATATCTGATATGTATTATTCATGTATTAAATGTAAGTATTGTTGTTTGATTTTAATCATATTAAGTGTTTTTTGAAATTTAATAATTTCTACTGTAAAACATGGCATTTATTAACATTATTAGACATATGTATAAAGATTTGTCTATTTTGGTGAATTTGTAAACAGGCTTCAATTTAACTTATATATTAAACAAATTTTTCATTCTAAATGTTAATAAAAAGTTTATAAAATGTTTAAAATTAGTAATTATCGTTATTCACAGTTTATACTACAAATACTATCAATTATATTTATTTATTAATATGTCAAACATCAAAGAAGTAATAATAAATAAAAGAACAGACTTAAATCCGATATGGGTGATGCGTCAAGCAGGTAGATATTTACCAGAATTTAGAGAAATAAGAAAAAACAATACTGACTTTATTAAGTTATGTTTAAACAAAAGCTTATCAGCTGAAATAACACTACAACCACTTAAAAGGTTTGATTTAGATGCTGCAATAATTTTTTCAGATATTTTGATGGTACCTTATGGCCTTAATCAGAAAGTTGAATTTAAAAAAAATATTGGACCCTTGTTGGGAGAGCCGAATTTAAATGAAATGCTAAAATTAAATGAAGATGATTTCACTAAAAAAGTTAATCCAGTTTACGAAGCAATAAATTTAGTAAAAAAAAACAAAATAGTTAAAAATAAAAGTACAATTGGTTTTGTTGGAGCTCCATGGACATTATTAGTATATATGATTAATAAACAATCACCAAAATTGAAATTAATTGATAATTTTTTCAAAGATTCATCTTTAATTGAACAAACTTTAAATATTTTAGAAAAATTTTTGAAAATCCACATTAAAAATCAAGTTCAAAACGGAGCTGATGTTATACAAATTTTTGATAGTTGGGCTGGTTTATTAAATCTAAAAAATTTACCTTACTATGTTTACTCTCCAACCTCATCTTTAGTTAAATATGTAAAATCATTAAACATACCTGTTATTTGTTTTCCTAGAGGAATAAAAGATTATAAAAAATATTGCGAAACTGTAAATCCTGATGCTATTTGTATTGATTATGAAACAGATCCATTTGAGGTAGAAAAAAAAATTAATATTCCTGTTCAAGGCGGCATGGATCCGAAAGTTTTACTGTCAGATAAGGATACCTTGAAAAAAGAAACAAAAAAATATCTAGATATATTTAAAGACCATCCGTATATTTTTAATTTAGGACACGGGGTTTTGCCAGAAACAAATCCTAATATGATGGACTACCTTGTAAAAATGGTGAAAGATTATTAATGGAAAATAGTTTAAATCATCCAAAAATTATATTCGGTAAAACGGGTGTTTTAATTATTAATTTAGGAACACCAGATTCAACAAGTTGGTTTGATATTAGAAAATATTTAAAAGAGTTTTTATCAGATAGAAGAGTAATTGAAGTCAATCCTTTGATTTGGCAGATAATTTTAAATGTCTTTATTTTAAATTTTAGGCCTTCTAAAACAGCAAAAGCCTACAAGGAAATATGGATGAAAAATGAAAATATTTCTCCACTTTTATATTACACAAAAAAACAGGCAGAAAAATTATCAAAGATATCATCGACAGAGAATTTAATAATAGATTATGCCATGAGATATGGAAATCCTAGTATAAGAAGCAAAATCGCTACGCTTCATGAAATGGGTTGTGAAAATTTAATTATACTTCCATTATATCCTCAATATGCTGCCGCCACCACAGCGACAGTTTGTGATGAAGTATACAGAACTCTTATGAAAATGAGATGGCAACCATCATTAAAAATAGTACCACACTATGAGTCTGACTCTTTGTATATAGATGCTTTAGTAAATTCTTTAAATAAAAAAATAAAAGAAATTAACTGGAAACCTGATTTAATATTGGCATCATATCATGGAATTCCTCAAAAATATTTTGATAAAGGAGATCCGTATCATTGTTATTGTCATAAAACTACACGACTTATATCGGAAAAATTTAGCGCAATAGAAATTAAAACAACATTTCAGTCAAGATTTGGTCCTCAAAAGTGGTTACAACCTTATACTGACAAAACCTTAGAAAGTTTGCCCGGTGAAGGTAAAAAGAATGTTCTTGCGATATGCCCCGGTTTTTCTTCAGATTGTGTTGAAACTCTCGAAGAAATATTAATACAGGGTAAAGAAAGTTTCTTGGATTCAGGGGGAGAAAATTTTGATATGGTACCATGTTTAAATGACAGTGATGATCACATAACTTTATTGAAATCCTTAATTAAAAAAAATATTTAACCAATGAATACTTACTTACTTTTTAAATCGTTACATTTAATATCAGTAATTTCTTGGATGGCAGGATTACTATATCTTCCAAGAATTTTTGTTTATCATTCTCAAAATACTACTCAACCAATTATTACAGAAGTGTTTAAGGTTATGGAAAAAAAACTATTTTTTTATATCATGACGCCAGCAATGGTATTATCATGGTTATTTGGTTTATTATTAATTCATGAAATAGGATTTCAGCAATTAGGACAAAGTTGGATTATTTTAAAGCTAATATTAGTAGTCATATTAACAATATATCATTTTTACCTTGGCAGAATTTTGGGTCAATTTAGGCTTAATCTTAATACGCATTCACATAAATTTTATCGACTAATAAATGAAATACCCACATTACTGTTAATTTTGATCATATTTGTTGTTATTTATAAGCCTATCTAGGGTTGAATATTTATTAATTGTATATATATTAGAGATATTATTAAGTCCTTAATAATCTAAAATCATGAACATTCAGGAACTAAAATTAAAATCGTCCGAACAACTCATCACACAAGCTGAAGAGTTAGGTATTGAAAATGCTAGTACTTTAAGAAAACAAGAAATCCTTTTTGCGATTTTAAAAAAAGTAGCCGAAAAAGAAGAAATTACAGGTGCAGGAGTTCTGCAGCTATTACAGGATGGATTTGGTTTTTTGAGAGCAATGGAGTCTAACTATCTTCCGGGACCAGATGATATTTATGTTAGTCCGAGTCAAATTAGAAAATTTGGTTTAAGGACAGGGGATACTGTAGAAGGACCAGTTAGAGCCCCAAAGGAAGGTGAAAGATATTTTGCTTTACTTCAGGTAAGTAAAATTAATTTTGAAGAACCTGATAAGTCGCGTCATAAAATTGCATTTGACAATCTAACCCCGCTTTATCCAGATAAACAACTTGTTATGGAAGTTGAAATGGTAAAGACTGAGAAAAAACCAGACTTAACTCCAAGATTAATTGATCTAGTAAGTCCAATAGGTAAAGGACAACGATCAATTATAATTTCACCACCTAAGGCTGGTAAGACTATGATTTTGCAAAGTATTGCAAATTCAATAGCAAAAAATTATCCAGAATGTTACTTGATTGTGCTTTTAATTGATGAAAGACCTGAGGAAGTAACTGATATGCAACGGACTGTTAAAGGTGAGGTAATTAGCTCAACTTTTGATGAACCTGCACAAAGACATGTTGCTGTTGCTGAAATGGTTATAGAAAAAGCCAAAAGACTAACAGAACACAAAAAAGATGTAGTAATACTTTTAGACTCTATTACAAGATTAGGAAGAGCCTATAATGCAGTAATACCAAGTTCTGGTAAAGTTTTAACTGGCGGAGTAGATGCTAATGCTCTTCAAAGACCCAAAAGATTTTTTGGAGCTGCTAGAAATATTGAAGAAGGTGGATCTTTAACAATTATATCTACAGCTTTAATCGATACTGGAAGTAGAATGGACGAAGTAATTTTTGAGGAGTTCAAAGGAACAGGAAACAGTGAAACAGTCTTAGATAGAAAAATCGCAGATAAAAGAATTTATCCTGCGATTGATATAACAAAATCAGGAACCAGAAGAGAAGAATTGCTATTTGATAAAAATGATCTTCAAAAAATGAATGTTTTAAGAAGAATAATTGCTCCAATGGGAACAATGGATGCAATTGAGTTTATAAGTTCTAAATTGAAGGATACAAAAAATAATGCTGAATTTTTTAATTCAATGAACAAGCCAGCATAAATTATAAATAATCAAGTTCAATCATCTCTCTTTCAAAACTATTTTCTATTTCTTTTATTATTTTTGTATCTAAAGATTTTTTCCAATTATTTTCAGGCCCAAGATTAAAAAATTTTATTGGATTTCCTTCTTTATCTTTTTGTGCCTCAACAAAACCAGTATTATCTTCTTGTTTTTTTAGTTTATTAAAATCAGAATTTTGAATTGACTTTAAAATATCTTCTTTTTTAAATCTAAAATTTGAAATTTTTTCTAAAAAATTAGTAACTTTCGAAAACTCTTCCTTTGGTTTTGATAATAAATTTTCATATTTTATTAATAAATAATTTGTTTTGAGTTTTTTCCACGAATTATAATGATTTTTCCAAGAAGAAATGACCGTAGGTAAATCAGCCTCTAATTCTGGTTTATTTAATGTACCAATTATTTTTCTTTCATCCTTTAAAAATTCTAAAGCTTTTTCTATATTTTTTTTATCGAAATGATTTTTAATAGAAGTAATTATATTTCTTGGGTCTCTAACAATATAAATACATCCCAAGGTGTTATCAGAGTCTGTAAAATAATTCTCTCCAGTTTTCCAATAAGCGTTATGTGTTTTAAAGATTTTAGTTTTATTATCTAAATTAATTCTTATCTGAGAAGTAATAGAGTGTTTAACAAATTCCTGTAAATCATCAACGTTATCACTTAATCCTTCAAAGTCCTTTCGTTGTGGAAACTGAGTTATCTTTATTTCATTAATATTCGTCTGATTTGTTTTAGAAAATAATGAGTTTAAAAAAATTCTCACCCAGGTATTCCCACTTTTCGGATATGAAGCTAACCAAATGATCATAAAGTAGTAAATAATTATATTTAATATATAATTAAAGAAATTAATATGACGATTTATGCACTTTCATCAGGCCCAGGCGTTTCTGGAGTTGCAGTAATTAGAATTTCTGGTCCAGAAGCTTCAAATGTTATAAAAACTCTCACTGGTAAGGAGAATCCAAAGCCCAGAATAGCTACTCTTCGAAAAATAAACAATATCAACACTTCTGAGCTGATAGATGAGGGTATTATAATATGGTTTCCTGGGCCTCAGAGCTACACAGGAGAAGATATTGCTGAAATTCATATTCATGGAGGTAAAGCAGTTGTTCAAGCACTGTTAAATGCTATTTCAAAGGTTAAAAACTGTCGTTTAGCCGAACCAGGTGAATTTACAAAGATTGCATTTCAAAATGGAAAGATAAATTTGTTAAAAGCAGAAAGTATAGGTGATTTAATTTCAGCAGAAACTGAAATCCAAAGATTGCAAGCTGTTAAGATTATGAGAGGAAAATCTTCTGCTAAATTTAATGAACTTAGAGAAAAGTTGTTGAAACTTTTATCATTTGTTGAAGCTAAGATAGATTTTCCTGAGGAAGATTTGCCTGAAGAAAATTTAAAACAAATTAAAAA
>MDTB01167366.1_pt1 | contig 13639 bp, 12 predicted proteins | sample 811161 | NCBI WGS metagenome assembly MDTB01 (sample SAMN05326650, study PRJNA326480) | marine metagenome | isolation source: seawater | place: Mediterranean Sea | collected 2009
AAAAAGTCATTATTATATTTGGCTGAAAATAAAGAAAGATTAGATGCAAATATTTTTACCTATTGCGGACGTACCCGTTAATTTAGTGGTTTTGCTGGTATTAGGCGTTGGAGTAGGTTTCTTGTCAGGAGTATTTGGCATTGGTGGGGGTTTTTTAATGACACCACTTTTAATACTGATGGGAATACCAGCCGCGGTAGCGGTTGCTACTGAAGCTAATCAGATAGCAGCAGCATCATTTTCAGGCGTTTTGGCACATTTAAAACGAAGAGCAGTCGATTTTAAAATGGGTAATATTCTTGTCATTGGAGGCTTGTTTGGCTCTGCCTTAGGGGTAGAGATTTTTAGAATCATTAATAGCTATGGTCAAACAGAATTATTTGTTTCAGGTTGCTATATTATTTTTCTTGGAAGCATAGGGACCCTCATGTTTATTGAAAGTTTATCAACTATTAAAAGAAGCAGAAGTAATCAAGTTAAGACCATTCCTAGAAAAAAACATAATTGGATACACGGGCTTCCATTTAAAATAAGGTTTAAGACTTCTCAGCTTTATATAAGTGCTATTCCTCCCGTAATTCTTGGGTTTGTAATTGGTATTTTGGCTTCGATAATGGGTGTAGGGGGTGGGTTTATTTTAATACCTGCCATGATTTACGTTTTAGGAATGCCTACCAAAGTGGTAATTGGGACATCCCTTTATCAGATTATGTTTATTACCGCATTTACTACTTTCATGCATGCCACTCAAAACAAGACTGTTGATTTAATGCTTGCACTTATTTTGATTATAGGGGGAGTAGTTGGCGCTCAGTTAGGTGCTAGAGTGACAGTAAGACTAAAAGCCGAAGAAATTCGAATTTTACTAGCAATTATAGTACTATTAGTATGTCTTAAGCTCGCGCTTGATTTATTTCTTGTGCCTAACGAAATTTTCTCCTTAAGCTATGGAGCCTCCTAGTGATACGAATATTTGTTTTGCTAAACGTTTTGATTATGTCTTCAGGAATTGGTTTCTGCAATATTGTACCAAATATCGATAAAAAAGAAATCGAGTTAACAACCCGTTTTGATGGAGCAAAAATACTTGTTTTTGGAGCTTTAGATCAAACTAATCACCAATCTACTTTGGTAATAGAATTAGTTGGCCCAGATCAAAATATCACCATAAGGAAAAAATCAAAGGTATGGGGTATTTGGGTTAAAAGAGACTACGCGAAGTTTGAGAGAATTCCTAGCTTTTACCAAATAAACTCAACTAATTTAAACTCTGACAAACGCCGTGAAATTAGTGAAAATAAATTAGAAAAATACTTTTTTTCTAAGTTGAAAAATAATGAAACAAGCTCTCAAAAAACGTCAGATAAGAAAGAATATTTTCGTGAATTGCTCAGATTAAAAAAGAAATTTAACAACATTCGTTTGTTTGAAACCGAACTGTCAGTACAACAAAAAAAATTATTTTCCACCACAATAGAGCTTCCGCAAAAGATATTCCCTGGCGAATATAAAGTTATAATTTCCTTATTGGACAGAAATCATGAGGTAGTTAGATCTTCAGAGGAGCTAATAAAGGTATCCAAAACTGGAATTCAGAAGTTTCTTTCTTTTAATGCCGCTAACAATTCTACCTTCTACGGAATATTCTCTGTCATGTTAGCTTTATGCCTTGGGTTTTTTGCGGCACAGATATTTCGACTACTAAAAATATAATTACAAATTAAAGAACGATACCTTTCTCTCTTGCATCTTCAATTGTCCTTAAACCTGTGGTTGGAGAGTTAACCAGTACGGCCATGTTGCCCGGCTTATGATTGTTTTCCAGCATTTTTGTGTGTGCATGAGGTATCTTGTGCCAAGGAAAAACTTCTGACATACAAGGATCAATTCGCCGATCAATCATTAGTTTATTTGCGGCGCTTGCTTGGAACAAATTAGCAAAGTGACTTCCTTGAACTCTTTTTTGATTCATCCAAAGATATCTGGCATCGAATGTTAGATTGTATCCAGTAGTACCAGCACAAATCACCACTATCCCTCCCTTTTTGACCACAAAAACTGATACCGGAAAGGTACTTTCACCAGGGTGCTCAAAAACCATGTCTACATTAACACCTTTACCTAAGATATCCCAAATCGCTTTACCAAATTTTCTTACTTCACTCATCCAATCATTAAACTCCGGTCCGTTCACCAAGGGCATCTGACCCCAACAATTAAAATCCTTTCTGTTTATGACACCTTTAGCTCCAAGGTCCATTACAAAGTCTCTCTTTTCTTCGTCAGATATTATTCCTATAGCATTTGCACCAGCAGTATTTACTAGCTGTATCGCAAATGATCCCAACCCTCCAGAGGCTCCCCAAACTAATACATTTTGCCCCGGTCTTAATTCATGGGGAGAATGCCCAAATAACATTCTATATGCGGTAGCTAAGGTTAGGGTATAACAGGCGCTTTCTTCCCATGTTAGATGCTTTGGCCTAGACATAAGTTGCTGGGATTGAACATTCGTAAATTGTGCAAAAGACCCATCAGGCGTTTCATATCCCCATATTCTTTGACTTGAAGAATACATAGGGTCTCCGCCATTACATTGCTCATCATCTCCATCATCTTGATTACAATGAATTACAACCTCATCACCAACTTTCCAACGTCTCACTTTCTCACCTACAGACCAGACAATACCGGATGCATCAGATCCAGCAATATGATATTCAGCTTTATGAACATCAAAAGGTGAAATGGGAGTCCCCAGTCCTGCCCAAATACCATTGTAATTGACGCCGGCAGCCATAACTAAGACTAATACCTCATTACTATCAACCTTTGGTGTGTCGACTACTTCAATCTGAAAGCTTTTTTCTGGATCACCGTGTCTTTCCCTTCTTATAGTCCACGCATACATTTTTTCAGGAACAACACCCAATTTAGGAATCTCACCAACTTCATACAGATTTTTGTTTTTTTGTTTGGCCATATTTTTGAAATCTCTATTCTTTATTAATCAAGTGACTATATCAAAAGTACATGCATATTTAAATCATTTGATTAATATTAATTTAACAATTAGTAAAAAAATTTGAAATAGTAGTAAAGTAAGATTTGCCTTGTAAAAAAATTTTTATGAAATTAAAGAGAGGGTCATGAACTCAAAGCCTTGGATATTTCGAACCTATGCGGGACATAGCACTGCGAAAGCCAGCAACAAACTTTTTAGAGAAAACTTGGAAAAAGGACAAACCGGCCTTTCGGTTGCCTTTGATCTGCCGACGCAAACGGGGTATGATAGCGATCATCCACTGGCCAATGGAGAGGTAGGAAAAGTTGGAGTTCCAATCAATCACTTGGGTGATATGAGAATTTTATTTGATAGAATTCCACTAGATAAAATGAATACCTCAATGACTATTAATGCTACAGCACCTTGGCTCTTGGCTTTATATCTTTCTTTAGCTGAAGAAAATTCTATCGACATTGAGTCACTTCAAGGTACTGTTCAAAACGATATTATTAAAGAATACTTAAGTAGAGGCACTTATATATTTCCTCCTAAGGAAAGTTTGAAGTTAATCGCAGATGTATCAGAGTTTTGTATCCAGAAAGTCCCCAAATGGAACCCAATTAATATTTGCTCTTATCATCTTCAAGAGGCTGGTGGAACCATTGAGGAAGAAGTGGCTTTTGCAATCGCTACCGCTATTTCAGTTTTAGACATTATCAAAAGTAGAGTGTCAAAAAGAGACTTTCCAAAAATTGTTGGTAGAGTTTCGTTTTTTGTTAACGCTGGAATAAAGTTTATTAGTGAATTATGCAAAATGAGAGCTTTCGTTGAAATTTGGGATGAAATTTGTCTGAAAAGGTACGAAGTAAAAGATGAAAAGTTCAGAAGATTTCGCTACGGTGTTCAAGTAAATAGTCTAGGACTCACTGAACAACAACCAGAAAATAATGTTTACAGAATAATTCTTGAGCTTTTGGCCGTAACACTTTCGAAAAAAGCGCGAGCTAGAGCAATTCAACTTCCTGCCTGGAACGAGGCTATGGGACTACCACGACCGTGGGATCAACAATGGTCCTTAAGAATGCAACAGATTTTAGCCTTTGAGACAGATTTACTCGACTACGAAGATATATTTGATAATAATGCAGTAATTGAGGAAAAAGTCTTATCTATAAAAGAAGCGGTAGATATTAAATTAAGAAAGATAGAAGAGCTTGGAGGCACTGAGTCAGCACTAGAGTTCATGAAAACATCTTTAGTGTCTTCCAATTCTAAAAGATTGGAAAAAATTGAAAAAGGAGAAACTATAATTGTTGGAGTTAATGCGTTTACATCCACTGAGGAAAGTCCCTTTTCAAAAAAAGGGGATGACATTTTAATTGTAGACCCAAAATTAGAAAAATCTCAAATAGCCTCTCTTATGCAATGGAAAAAATCAAGAGATAATGAAGAAGTAAAGAAGGCTATAAGAAATCTTCGAGAAACCGCCGAAAGTGGAGAAAATATAATGCCAGCATCAATTGATGCCGCTAAAGCCGGAGTTACTACAGGTGAGTGGGCAGATACTATGAGAGCTATTTATGGAGAATTCAGAGCTCCTACAGGAATTACGGTAAACGACACAAAAAAAAGTGAAGAATTAGCGGATATCAAGAAAGCTGTATTAAGAGTCAGTAAAAAATTAAATAGAAATATTAAAATCCTTATTGGAAAGCCAGGCCTAGATGGACATTCAAATGGCGCTGAACAAATTGCCATGAGAGCCAAAGAGGCAGGTTTAGATGTTGTTTATCAAGGAATAAGATTAACTCCAAGGCAAATTGTGAACTCTGCTTTGGAGGAGTCTGTACACATAATAGGGCTTTCAATATTATCTGGAAGTCATATGAAAATTCTTTCAGATATCACGTCCTTGTTAAGAGAGAAACAGATGTGTAAAATTCCTATCATTGTTGGCGGAATAATTCCTGAGAGAGATTTTCATAAGCTTCATAAAATGGGTATCAAAAAAGTGTATACGCCTAAAGATTTTAATTTGAACGAGATTATTCTGGACATAGCTAGTCTAGTGAAAGAGGCTAATGCCTAGACATTTTGCGTTTGGAGTTTCTTTATCTCTGCAATTGCTTTTGCCGGGTTAAGGCCTTTAGGGCATGCTTTGGCACAATTCATAATGGTGTGACAACGGTATAGTTTGAAGGAGTCATCCAATTCTTTTAGGCGTTCCTCTCTATCCTGGTCTCTACTATCAATAATCCAACGGTATGCATGTAACAAAGCAGCAGGTCCCAAATATTTATCACCGTTCCACCAGTAACTTGGACAAGAGGTAGAACAGCAAGCACACATAACGCATTCATATAGACCATCAAGAAACTTTCTCTCCTCTACAGACTGAAGCCATTCCCCCTCTGGATTCTCTGTCTTCGTCTCCAGCCACGGCTTAATACTAGCATGTTGTTTATAAAAATTATTTAGGTCAGGAACGAGATCCTTGATAACCGGCAAATGAGGAAGTGGATATACACTGATTTTTCCTTTAAATTCGTTCATTCCCTTCAAGCAAGCTAAAGTATTCACACCACCAATATTCATAGAGCACGAACCACATATTCCTTCACGACAAGATCTCCGAAAAGTCAAAGTCGGGTCAATTTCACTCTTTATTTTAATCAAAGCATCCAACATCATTGGGCCACACTTATCCAAATCAATAAAAAATGTGTCTATTCTCGGATTTTCACTATCATCAGGGTTATAACGATAAATTTCTATCTCTTTTAAATTCGATGCGTTATCTGGTTTTTCCCAGACCTTCCCCTCAGTTACACGCGAATTTTTTGGCAGCCTAAATTCAACCATCTGTCAATATACCCTTGCCTTAGGTTTGATCTTTTTAACGTCAATTCCACCATCTTTATTGTCGGTAAGAGGTTTTTTAATAACGTCTCTATATGATAAACTTACGAATCCATTATCAGAGATTTTTGCAAGAGTGTGTTTTCTCCAGTTTTTATCATCCCTCTCTGGGAAATCTTCTTGCGCATGAGCACCTCGACTTTCCTTCCTAGCCTCTGCTGAAACAATGGTTGCTAAAGCATTGGGCATCAAATTAGTTAATTCTAACGTTTCCATAAGATCTGTGTTCCACACAAGAGATTTATCCTTTACATTCAAATAATCAATACCAGCTGCTATATCTGCCATTTTATTGACGCCTTCAGAAAGAGTTTTATCTGATCGAAAAACAGCAGCATCCGTTTGCATTGTTTTTTGCATTTTTAATCTCAATTCGGCGGTAGATGTATGTCCATCAGAAAACCTCAATCCATCGAATCTATCCAAAGCTTTTTCCACCGATGCTTTATTTAAGGGTCTATTTGACGATTTTCTATCCACAACCTCAGAAGCCCTGATAGCGGATGCTCTTCCAAACACCACGAGATCGATCAAGCTGTTTGAGCCTAACCTATTAGCTCCGTGCACTGATGCACAGCCCGCTTCCCCAACAGCCATTAGCCCAGGCTGTATTTTATTTTTATCCTTTTCATCAGGATTGATAACCTCACCCCAATAATTAGTTGGAATCCCCCCCATGTTATAGTGCACTGTAGGAAGGACCGGAATCGGGTCTTTGGTTACGTCTACCCCAGAGAAAATCCTCGCACTTTCTGAAATTCCAGGAAGTCTTTCAGCAAGTGTTTCCGGCGGAAGATGATTAAGGTGGAGAAAAATATGGTCTTTGTCATTTCCAACGCCTCTACCATCTTTAATCTCCATTGTCATACAACGAGAAACAACGTCTCGACTCGCTAGATCTTTATAGGTTGGAGCGTATCTTTCCATAAAACGTTCCCCTTCAGAGTTCGTTAAATAACCCCCTTCACCCCTAGCTCCTTCAGTAATAAGGCATCCGGCTCCATAAATCCCAGTTGGATGAAACTGAACAAATTCCATATCTTGTAATGGTATAGATTGTCTTGCAACCATGCCATTTCCATCTCCGGTACACGTGTGAGCTGAAGTCGCTGAAAAGTAAGCTCGTCCATACCCACCCGTAGCTAGCACTACCATTTTAGCATTAAATCTATGCAATGTTCCGTCATCAAGCTTCCATGCCAAAAGGCCCTGGCATTCACCATCCTCTGCCATTATCAAGTCAATAGCAAAATACTCTATAAAAAACTCAGCATTATTTTTAAGAGATTGGCCGTACAAGGTGTGAAGTATTGCATGGCCTGTTCTATCGGCAGCGGCACAGGTTCTTTGTACAGGAGGACCCTCACCAAATTCAGTGGTATGACCACCAAACGGTCTTTGATAAATTTTTCCGTCCTCATTTCTTGAGAACGGCACACCGTAGTGTTCTAACTCATATACGGCCTTGGGAGCCTCTTTCGCTAAATATTCCATAGCATCGGAGTCTCCGAGCCAATCGGAGCCTTTAACCGTATCATACATATGCCAATGCCAATGATCAGGACCCATATTTGATAAAGATGCTGCTATCCCACCTTGTGCAGCTACCGTATGACTTCTTGTAGGAAAAACCTTAGTTACACAAGCTGTTTTAAGTCCTTGTTCTGCCATACCAAGTGTTGCTCTTAAGCCAGCACCACCAGCTCCAACAATTACAACATCGTATGTATGATCAATTATTTCATATGATTTCATAAGTTATCCAAAAAAAGCTAATTTCAACAAACTAAATAATCCTACAATCAAAAGAAAGCCACAAAAAATATTGTTCAAAACTAAAAAAGTTCTTCTATTAAAGTAATCTTCTATTATAACTTGCAACCCCTGTTGAAGGTGTAAAAATGTCGCTATGAGAAATAGTGTCATCATAACTATGTTAAATGGTTCTTCTATGGAAGACTTAACGTCTACATAGTCTTTTCCAATGTTGATGGACATAAAGATCAAAAACCACACAGTTAAAGGAATTAAGAGAAGAGAAGTAATGCGTTGTTGACGCCAATGTTTAATCCCTTCAGACATTTTCCTTCCCAACCTAAAAAATTTTAATTGTAATTATGTTTAACATAGTTGCGAGAAATGAACATATTATTGCTATCCAACCGCTAAGAGATACTGATCTAAGATTAAATCCCAAACCAAGGTCCCAGTAAAGATGACGCAAGCCCGTAAACAAATGATACCACAAGGCCCAAAGAGATACGCATAATATAAAAAGGACTGGTGGGCTGGAATAAATAAATTTTATTGTTTCATAATACACATCTCCAGCTGCAATAGCTGCTATCCAAACTATAATTAAAATCGAACTAAAAAATAACCCTGCTCCTGTTAACCTATGAAAAATAGACAAAACTGATGTTATCTGTGGCCTGTAAATCGAAAGATGTGGAGACAATGGCCTGTTATCCATAATAACCTTTTCTAATTATTTCTAGAGTTCCTAATCACTGGGAATATACAACGTAAAATAATTTCTTCAAGTAAAGATACACTAACGACCGCTTTTCTAAAACTTGGGCATTAAAACCCAATAATCGAAATCTAAAACAATGTGTGGAAGATACTTGCCTTCTTTATCTCGCAACACCATTTTGCTATCTGAAGCCTTTGAGCCAACGGTTCTTAACCTAAGAGCTGTTATATTTTTTGAATGAAAATCATATTTTTCTAAAACCTCTGACCAAGAGTATATGGTGTCTTCTGCAAAAACAGGATTTACGTGCGAACCCCCATTGATACCCAAAACAATTTGAGCATTTTCTAACCCGTTAAAACTTAAGGCCCTCACAAGAGAAATTATGTGACCTCCGTAAATTAACCGCTTATTATCACCCCTAGCATTTACATCAAAATGCACCTTGGAATTGTTTTGCCATAGACGAGTAGCGAAAAGGTGATCAGACTCGTGTATTGTAGACCCGTCTACATGATCAACAAATTCGCCAATAGCGTAGTCATCAAAACCCCTATCTGAGCCCGCCATTGACTTATCATAGTCTAAAAAATTTAGGGAGCCCGGTATTTGCAATTCAGAAGAATTTATATTTTCAGCTAACTTTGGTATTTCGTTTTTAAAGTTAATATCTATTTGTTTTCTCTTTTTGACCATCACCCAACGAACGTATTCTAAGACAACCTTACCATCTTGATTTTCACCAATTGACCTTACATAAACGAGGCCAGAATTCCCGTTAGAATTTTGCTTCAGCCCTATTACTTTGGAATAGGCTTTAATTGTTTCTCCTGGGTAAACTGATCGTAAAAACTTTCCCTCTGCATATCCTAAGTTTGCAATCGCATTTAATGAAATATCTGGTACCGTTTTACCAAAAACAGTATGGAAAATAATAAGATCATCTAACGGCCTATCTTTAAGACCACAAGACTTTGCAAACTCTTTAGATGAATGTATTGCAAACCTTGAAGGATATATCGACATGTAAATTGAATTGTCTGCTTCAGCCAACGTTCGTGGGGTAGCATGATATATTTCCTCTCCAATTTGATAGTCTTCAAAAAAGCGTCCAATATTTCCTACCAACTTATTTCCTTATTATTGATTAAACTGATTAATAAACTTTATTTTTTCCAAAATTGCCTGAGCCTGCTGCACATGAAGTTCCTCCACTAGCACGCCATCCACTGTTATCACTCCCTTTCCTTCATTATCTGACTTGGTGAAAGCGTCTATATATTTTTTAGCTAACTCAATTTCTTCATCGGAAGGTGTAAAAATCTGGTTAGCTTTTTCTATTTGACTTGGATGTATTAAAGTTTTTCCATCATATCCCAATCGTTTTCCTTCCAGTAGCTCTTTTGATAGACCAAAATCATCTCCGATATTGTTGAAAACTCCATCCAAACAGAATACACCATAAGCTTTAGCTACTAAAACAGTGTTCGCCAAGGAATGTATTAGTCCAAACCTATTTTCTTGTTTTGGCAGGCCCAAATCTTTAGCCAAGTCATTGGTACCTAATATAATTCCAGAAAGTCCGTTAAATTCTGCCAATATAGACTGAAGGTTTATAACACATTTAGGCGTTTCAACCATAATCCAAATTTCTGTTTTGTCAGAAATATTTTTACTTGAAATTTCTTTTCTAATTTTCTTTACATCATCTACTTCATTTACTTTTGGAAATAATATTCCGTCAGTTTCACTATTTTTTAGAGCTTCTAAATCACGCCGTCCCCACTCTGTGTCTATTGAATTCACCCTGGTAATTACTTTCTTTTGACCATATTCAGCCTTTTTGTTTGTCAACACATTTGCTACCAAACTTCTGGCTTTTTCTTTATTTTCTGGAGAGACAGCGTCTTCAAAGTCAAAAATAAAAAGATCAGCCGAAAGGGTTTTCACCTTCTCCAACGCTCTTTCATTCGAGCCTGGCATATAAAGAGCTGATCTATGGGGATAAAAATCCTTATTCATTTGAAAATGTCCTTTCCATACAATTCTATATTTTTTAATGCTCAAAGTTTCAACAAATATGTTGGAATCCAATTAATTTTATCTTAGTTTTTGATTCAAGTCATTTTTATCCACGCAGTATGTTACTCCTAAGGGGTAATTGCAGTTAAAGAAAAAAAGGAAAGGTTTCTGTAAAATGTCGAAAGCAAAAATATCTCTTATAGGAGCCGGGCAAATAGGAGGCACATTAGCACACTTAATAGCATTAAAAAAACTCGGTGATGTAGTTTTGTTCGATATTGCCGAAGGGACGCCAGAAGGCAAAGCATTAGACCTCGCTGAAAGCTCTCCCTCAGAGGGCTTTGACATAAAACTCAGAGGAACAAATAATTATAGCGATATAGCCGGATCAGATGTATGCATAATTACTGCGGGTGTACCACGAAAACCAGGTATGAGTAGAGATGATTTACTTGGCATAAACCTGAAAGTAATGAAGTCTGTAGCGGAAGGTATAGCTACTTATGCACCAGACGCATTCGTTATCTGTATAACAAACCCGCTTGACGCTATGGTTTGGGCCTTTAAAGAGTATTCAAAACTTCCACATAAAAAAGTTGTAGGTATGGCGGGAGTATTAGATAGCTCAAGATTTAGATACTTTATCTCTGAAGAAACAGGTGTTTCAGTTCAAGATATTTCTGCCTTTGTGCTCGGAGGTCATGGGGATACCATGGTACCCCTGGTCCGTTATTCAAATGTTGGTGGAATACCTCTTCCTGACATTGTAAAAATGGGCTGGATACCTCAAGAAACACTAGATAAAATCGTTCAAAGAACAAGAGATGGAGGTGCAGAAATAGTTGGCCTTCTAAAAACGGGGTCTGCATTCTACGCCCCTGCCTCTTCAGCAATAGAGATGGCAGAAGCTTATCTACAAGACTCAAAAAGAATGTTGCCTTGCGCTGCCTTTATTGAAGGGCAATACGGGCTTGATGGAATTTATGTTGGTATACCTGTTGTTATTGGTAAAGAAGGTGTTGAAAAAATAATTGAAATAGATCTTTCTAAGGAAGAGAACTCCGCTTTCAAAGAGTCTGTAAATTCTGTGAAAACACTTATCGATGCATGCATAAAAATAGATCCGTTAATTGGAAAATAAACTTATTTAAATGGTATTAGGAAAATTGAATGAACATACATGAATTTCAAGGAAAATTACTACTTAAACAATATAATGTACCCGTCCAAGAAGGGGTGGTAATTGATAAAGATGATAACCTTGATGAATTAAACAAACTTAAAAACTTCGAAACGAAAGAAAGTGTATTTGCAGTCAAAGCCCAAATTCATGCTGGAGGCAGGGGAAAAGGCACGTTTTTGGAAAAAGAAGCAGGTGAAAAAGGAGGGGTTAGGATTGCTAGTAGCTTAAAAAATGCGTTTGAGGAAGCAAAAAGAATGCTTGGGAAAACATTAGTTACGAAACAAACCAGTAAAGAGGGCAAGGAGGTAAACCGAGTTTATATTGAATCTGGATGTAAAATAGATAAAGAGTTCTATCTAGCTTTATTAATTGATCGGTCCACTAGTTCAATAACTTTTGTTTGTTCGAAGAAGGGGGGGATGGATATTGAAAAAGTTGCCGAAGAAAACCCAGATGATATAAAAACCATATTTGTAGACCCAACAGAAGGTTTTTCTGACCACCATGGAAGAAAAGTCGCTCTCGCTTTAGGATTAAAAGGCAATTCTTTTAAATCCTGTGTAAAGATGACAAAAAACCTTTACAAAATGTTTATAGAAAAAAACTGTGAAATGATTGAAATCAACCCTCTCATCTTAGGAGATCAAGACACTCTTATCTGTTTGGACTGTAAAATGAGTTTTGATGGGAATGCTGTTTATAAAAATAAGGAAATTGAATCTTTAAGAGACGAAACTGAAGAAGACCCAAAGGAGTTGCAGGCCTCTAAATTTGATTTAAATTATATTTCTCTTGATGGGGAAATAGGCTGCATGGTTAATGGTGCTGGTCTAGCGATGGCCACAATGGATATAATAAAATTGAATGGCTCTGAGCCTGCAAATTTCCTAGATGTAGGTGGCGGAGCTACAAAAGAAAAGGTTTATGAGGCTTTTAAAATTATCACATCTGATAGAAATGTAAAAGGTATCCTTGTGAATATCTTTGGAGGAATAATGAGATGTGATGTAATTGCAGAAGGGGTAGTATCAGCGGCTAAAGAAGTAGACCTTAAAGTACCTTTAGTTGTACGGCTGGAAGGAACCAATGTAGAAAAAGGTAAAGAAATAATCAACTCAAGTGGACTTCACGTTATATCAGCGGATAATTTAAATGATGCGGCAAAAAAAATTGTCGCTGAAGTAGAAAGAAATTAAAAATGTCAGTCTTTATTAACTCAAATACAAAAGTCATTTGTCAGGGCATAACCGGTAGTCAAGGATCTTTTCATTCTGAGCAAGCTATAATTTATGGAACAAAGATGGTGGGAGGCGTTACTCCTGGTAAAGGTGGAGAAAAGCATTTAAATCTACCTATATTCAACTCAGTCACAGAAGCAAAAGAAACGACTGGCGCCAATGCAAGTGTAATTTATGTGCCCCCTCCCTTTGCTGCTGACGCAATTTTAGAGGCAATAGATGCTAAAATTGAACTTATTGTTTGTATAACAGAAGGGATACCGATTTTAGATATGATGAAAGTAAAATCCGTATTAAAAAACTCGAACTCTACTTTGATCGGTCCAAACTGTCCTGGAATAATAACTCCATCCGAATGCAAAATTGGTATTATGCCTGGACATATACACAAAAAGGGTTCGGTTGGAGTTGTTTCAAGATCAGGTACTCTAACTTATGAAGCTGTGGACCAAACATCTAAAATCGGGTTGGGACAATCTACCTGTGTGGGAATAGGAGGAGACCCTATAAAAGGAACAGAATTTATTGATGTTATTAATAAATTTTTGGATGATGATGATACTCATTCTATAATTATGATAGGTGAGATAGGTGGAAGTGCTGAAGAAGAAACTTCCGAATATTTGATAAAAGAAGGCAGAAAAGGACGTTTAAAACCTGTAGCCGGGTTTATTGCAGGAAGAACGGCTCCAAAGGGAAGAAAAATGGGTCATGCCGGTGCAATCGTAGCTGGTGGGAAGGGTGCTGCTGAGGATAAAATTGAAGCTATGAAAATAGCTGGAATTGTTGTATCT
>MDTB01046820.1_pt1 | contig 13638 bp, 5 predicted proteins | sample 811161 | NCBI WGS metagenome assembly MDTB01 (sample SAMN05326650, study PRJNA326480) | marine metagenome | isolation source: seawater | place: Mediterranean Sea | collected 2009
AATAATAATAATAATAAATACCTCCAGAATATCCGATTTTTTTGTCATTTAATCAATACCTCCTGTCAAATTAAAATATGCATAAATTAGTATACTAAAAATAAGTACTTAAATTACTCGTCATTTTGAAATGCACTATAAACTATAACAATCCGAGGTTATATTAAGGTAGTACCAATCTAATACGAAAAGCTTTTGATTTTCAATATCGGCTTAACATGGAAATATCATTATTAATTTCATCATCTTTTATTTTTTTCTATTAAAAAAAAAAATAACAGTTGTTTTGTTTGATTATTTATTGTTGATTATAATAATAATATGAATTCGTTTTTTTCGTATTATGTATACCGACGATTATTGTATTAAACTGATTATACACCAGAATTGAAAAGAAAAGCAAATTTACAATTGAGTTTTGTATTACAACGATACCAAATCAAAAGTAAGCGTATGCGAGAACAAATTTATCGTTAGTTATACCATTGAAACGAACAAGATAATACAAAAATGGATGATCGACCAATTGGTAGATCCTCGCGATACATCCCACCAGAGTTAAGAGCACCATCATTTGAAAATAATAACAGTAGCAGCAGTTTTAGTAGTAGTTATGCTACCACCACCAATAACAGCAGCAACAACAATAATGACAAGAACAATAGCAGAAAGATAATGAAAAATAAAGAAGGAAGAGACATAAGCGGTGAAAAAGAAGAAATAGATTCGTTAGATAAGCGTGTTGAGCGCATGAATTTAGATAGTAGAAGACCAAAATCATATGGTGAAAAGTATAATTATGATGTTGTGGATGAAAATAATAACAGAACAACAACTTCGGGAGCAACGGCTGGACAACAACAATACAAAAAGAGGACACTATTCGATAAAGGTGCTGTTGGTGCTGTTCCTAGAAAAGCTGGAAGTGTCGGAAGCAATACGAACAATAGCAAGAAGAATAAATCATATCCTGATACCATCAAAGAGGCTGCAACGCGTTTAACTGATTCAAAATCATATTCATGGAAATTACGGTTATGTGCCATCGAATTTTTACAAAATGAAGTTAAAGATGTGAATAAACATGATGCCATCTCGGCTTCGTTAGTCATGTTATTGAATCCACTTATTGCACAATGTAGAGACTTACGATCCGCAATTGTGCGCGAAACATGCAATTTGTTGACATTGTGTGCGAAAAATTTGCAAGATAAATTTTCAACCATTGCCCCGGCCGTTACTAAAGTATTATTAATGATAACTGGAGGTGGAAATAAAGTTATTGCTGGTTATTGTAGTGAATGTGCGATTGAAATTGTGAAACATACACAAAGTAAAAAATCAATCAATTTGTTCGTATCTTTATGCAAGTCGAGATCAAAAGTAGTGCGGGAAAAAGCGTTGACGTGTTTATGTATATGTTTAGAAGCTTGGAGTCCAACGAATTGGTTGCATAATACAAAAAATATTAATAATGGTATTACAATTGGTTTGAATGATCCTAGTCCAAATGCGAGGGAAATAGCTAAACGGGCATATGAAGCATTTGAATTGCATTCACCAGAGGATGCACAATCATTAATGGCAACATTAGACAAACGTACGTTATCGAAATTGAATTCATCATCAAAATCACTTTCAGTAAAAAGTAGAAGTAGCAGTAGTAGCAGTAGCAAATCATTAAATTCTAGCAGTTCCAGTTCGTTTTCATCATCATTAAAACGTCATCGTCGTCGTCCTTCCACATTAGATTCAAGATTGATTGATACTAGTGGTGCTGGTAATAAGCAAAAAGAAGATGAAAGGGATAGGCAACCACCACCATCTCCGCCATCAAGTAAAGAATGTAACGAATGGGTATTGACACAACGTGTGAAAGGTGATCCTGTTTGTTATTGGAATAGTAGGACAAATGAAACCACTTGGACAGATCATTGGGTTCCATTTTTAAAAGAAATTAAAAGTGGTAGTAACAAAAATGACAGTAGTAGTAGTAACAATAGACGCCGTTATTATTATAATGTAGAAACGAAGAAAACATCATGGAATTTACCAGAGAAAGAGACAAGCCCAAGACATATAGATAGCAATACGCCAAAAAATGTATAATAAGATCGAAACTACATTATATAGTAATAAGAACTATAGGGACGATATACACTCGTACAAAAGAGAGACAGGAAAAATTAAAAAATAAAAAAAACTTTTTTTTTTTACAAGTGAACAATTTAATGAAGAAAGATAAAAAAAAAAAAAAGCCCAGAAAATATAAAAGTGCAAGGAAGGAGTACGATTTTTTAGGAAATATATATACACACATCATACATATATATGAAAATATAATATACATATATATAACATATGAGTAAGAGAACATTTTATATATATATATATATATAAAAATATTTAAAATATGTAATACGTACACAAACTTTTCGGTAAAATAATCCACATATACGAAAACGTACACATTATAAATATATATACTGGTTAAAATATTAACAGCTGGATAGCATTACTTCAGGTATAAGAATCTAGCTAATAGCTCCCCATGCTAAGGCCTGCTTAAAGCTCGAAAAAACATCATCGCGTCTATCGTGCTATCGTCGATCTTGCGATGTGCCGATCGTGCGATCGTTTTTTTTTTTCGTCTCGTTGATTCATATTGCCTTGCCATAATGCCATATACCAGGTACATACCTCCTCTCTCTGCTCATACTGCTGGCATAATAACAGCTATTGTATGTAATTAAAATACCAATATACACATAGGAACATTGATTTTTATCATATTAGCTTGTGGAAATATATTACTTATATATATATATAAATATAACTATCATTGATTTTTGGCATTAATTTTGAAAGATAAAATAATAACGATACAAATAATATACCATGTCTAATAATGATTCATCCTCAGACGAGGAAGATAATAGTGACCAACATCAATTCAAAGTTATATTATTAGGTGATGGTGCTGTAGGTAAAACATCTATCGCAATGCGTTTTTGTAATGATCATTTTGCCCAACAATATAAGCAAACAATAGGATTGGATTTTTTCATGAAGCGGATCGTTTTGCCTGGTGAAGTCGATGTGGCAATGCAAGTGTGGGATATAGGAGGTCAATCTATCGGGGGTAAAATGATTAAAAATTATATTTATGGTGCACATGCTGTTTTATTGTGTTATGATATTACGTCCAGGGAAAGTTTTCAAAATTTGGAAGATTGGTATCGTCTTGTAAGAAAAACATTTGAAAAATCAAAATTGCCATACGTTGCATTAGTAGGGAACAAAACAGATATGAGCCATGCACGTGCTGTTAGCAGGGATAAACATAATGGTTTTGTTGAGGAAAATGATATGTATTCCTATTTTATGTCAGCAAAGACTGGTGATATGGTTAGTAGTAGTTTATTTAGGATTGCAGCTGATTTAGCAGGGATTGTACTTGCAAAGGGTGAAGTTGATGTAACAGTGAAACCAGTAAAAGCAGCTATTGTTGATTATCAAAGACACGATAAGACGGAATATCGTCAAGCTAAAGTGAAAACTGGCACTAATAATGGTGGCTGTTCAATTTCATAATTTTATGTTTAACTTCGCAGTTTGGCACCAGTTTGTATTCCTGTGGCCTTTTATTAGTGTTGGGCACATCATTTTTAGTTAAAAAAAAAATTATATACGTTTTTGTATTCTTATTAAATTTTGATAGGGAGCTTATTTTATTATTTTTTTTTATCTGTTTTATGCCAGTTTGCTGTTTTTTTTTTTTTTTTAGACTACCAGGTATTATTTAGCTGGCCTTAGCCATAGCTGGCTGGGCTGGTTAGACTTTTTTTTTTAGTTGTTGTTTTTTGCTTCAGTTTTACTTTCACGCTCCAAAAAATAACATGAACACACCAGCAGCAGCAGCCTTTTTTACGTACAGGAGGTATTATATATATGGAGGAGAATTACTAAATAATAAATAAATACTACTACTACTGGTATATATATAGTACTAGGTATATTGAAAAAGTAAACGAAACGTTGATGATAGAGAAAATTTTAAACAAGAATCATTATCATCGACTAGAAACAGAATTTAAACATGTCAAATATAGGATATACACATTCTGCAATGTATGAAGGTCAAATTTCGAATGCTTTCAAACGGTTTTGGTCAGCAAAAAAACAACAACTTGGCACTAAGAATTATGTTAATAACGATTATAATAGCGCTGGAAAAGAGTCAAAACCAGATTGGGTAGAAGTAGAAAGTGAGGATGGTCGTAATACTTTTTTCCATAACGTAATTACCAAGGAGGCTCTGTGGGAAAGGCCTACAAATGAAGATGTTAGGCTGTTGGATGGTACTACTTTAAAATGTAAGAAAAATATATATGAGAAGGATATGAAGTCGGTGAATGAAAAACGTAATGTTACTAGGTTTTTTTTATATTTGAAAGGCGTTGAAGCCTCTATTACCATCCAGAGTTTAATTAGGGGGTATTTGACCAGGTTAAAAGTTTTACAAAGCCATGGGTATGAGTTAAATACCGGTTCAAGCCTATTTGAAGATCATCCTATATGGCAAGGAGATATAGCTGTTCAGAGAGAATTAAAGGCCATTGGTATTGGCGTGGACACTAATAATAGCGTAAGAAAGAATTTTGGAAGAAAACATATACCTGCACAGAATATGTTTAGCTTAAATAATTATGATGGAAACAACAAATTATCCAATGGAAATGGAAGCAACAAAATAAAACATAATTATCATCAAACGAATTTCTTTCAGCATAAAAATGATCCAGAACCCATTATGGGGTATCAATTTGGCCACGATCAGAACAATACTAGCAGTCAAAACAATGACAGTAACAGTCCATATCACAAAAACAAATTTGCAGCTACTAGAAGTCCAGAAAGTATTAGCGGTAATGAAAGTCGTAGCGGTAATAATAATCACGATCATTTACAAATGTCCTTTGATTTGCCACCTTTACACCATCATCAAAGTAAATCAAAACAGATGCAGCCTTCAACGCCTTATTATAGAAATCGTATAGATAGTATAGATAGTAGTGATAGCGATATAGATTCGTTTGATCAAAAATTCACTATACTTGAAACATCTAGGCAAAAAGTCCATCGCCATCGTTATCATAACCATGAACATACCACGGCAAACATTCACCATCTCTCTCCTGTACAACCACCGGTCAATATATCCCCAATGCGTCATTTTCACAAAAATAAGTCTTCGCCAGTCGTCCATCAACATAGGCATTTAAAAAAATGGACTCGAGGCGGCAAAGCAATTGATATAATTCCTGATTCAAATTATACAAGGGTAGAAAATAGGAAAAAGCGGAATCATCCTAAAAACATCAACTATACAAGAGAAGGAAGAATGGAAAAAGATATTAGAACAGAATCTGCTTCTTCATCAGATTCATACTTATCTAGATATTTAGCAAGTAGAAATAGTACTCCAGGTACGAGTAGGTGAGATTAAAAATTTTTTATATAATATATATATATATCATTAAATAAGAGAAATTTTTATATATAATATATATGATATATGGGTGGATTCAGACCTACTTGTGCTTAATAGAGTATTAGCTTGCGGCGGCGCATGAGAGCTTTATTAATATGATAGTATCATATGCATAGGAGTAAATCATTTTTCAGATTGAGAGGATAAACATATTATAAATATATTCCACGGGAAGTAAAATTATTATAACTTTTAGATTTTAACCATCATTTTTAAAGGTGATTTAATTCATACTATACTGCGTATCGAATCGTAGCATCTTTCTTGACTTATTAAGTAGCTCAGTATTTCTTTTTTTTTTTTTCGTAGATTTATTTGCCTCTCTAATAGTCTGCCAGGTCCATAAATCATTATTGTTTCCGTCATTTGTTGGCCGGTAAACACAGCAACAACATATCCATTTCAATGGATTCTCATCATATAGATAGCCCACATATTTACCTTTTTGACCGCAACGAAAATTTTGTGACTGGTAGATTTTTTGAAATATTTCCCACTTTCTGGTAAAAAAGTCTTTCGCTCTCTCGTCTGCCGCGAATCGCCTTTTCAGAACCTCTCTTAATATTCCATCGACATGATTGTCCCACAAATCTTGTTGTAATTTTGATTTCCATACATCGCTCAAAACACTAATCAGTAAATTACATAAAATTAACGTAGCAACGGTAATAAAAAGAAACAGTAAAACTTTTGCTACTACTGCATCCGTTTCAAAATGCGATATAATATCATCTAATTTAAATTGTATTTCCCCAGCCATAGCCAAAGTGCCTAAGTTCAAAAAAATTTGCCACACACTACTAAACTGACTATTTATGTCTCCGTAAAGTATGAGAAAAGCAAATGTTGTTATGCCTACAAAGAAAAAAAACGAACTGAAAAAGTAGCTTACTTCATCTGAAAAAACAGTTGCTTTTACAGCCAAAAAAAAGTTTCCAGTTTGTGGAAACAATATAATTTGTTGAACTATAAGTAATGTCGTTAGAAACATCCATATAACATAAAGTAGTTTAAATGCTGATATGCAGTTTTGCATATTATCCAAATTCGTAAGAATATCCTTTTCTCCCTCTGCTAAATTAGATTTACTTTGCAGAAGTAAAAAATAGAATGATATAAATGCAACGTGACATGCCGAGTATAAAACCCGAAATCGAAAGATGGCACTTATAAATTCATATGATTTCCCACAAAATAGGTGAACCGTGATAAAATTAAGTCGCTCCAAACATTCAGCCAACGAATGAAAAGAGCAACACTTTGTTGCAATCTTACGTGCTTTTTTGTGTCTTTGACGAATCACTTTCCAATTTCTATATCTTCTGCTTTCCCTGCTGTATTCAAAAGTATGGAAGAATGTCTTTAAGGTCTTGAATTGGAAATAGTAATAATCTGCCGATTCCAGAAAATCACACACTACGTACACAAAGAGTACAATTAAACCTATCGTATATAAAACACCATAAATAGTAGTACTATTTTGTTGACTATCATATATCATGTTTGAAGGTGATGTAAACATACCAAATAATAGTTCGGCGTGTGTATCTCCCCCGGCATCCTGTCGAATACTCACAGTCACAGTACAATATGTATCCAAATTCAAAGAATATACTACAAACTTTGTATTAACAACGTGCGTAAATTCATCAAAATACGACATATTTTTTAGCAGTGCCATTTGTCTCGGGAAAGAAATATCGGTCCTCGGTTTACATTTCTTTGACCAACCAGGTATGTTCAGATCCACAACAAAACCTTGTAAGTTTTCGTTCCATTCCAGCGGTTCGGGTGTTTTGTGGCGTTCATTACAATCCGATTTCGGTGGTTCGATTTTAGTTTTCTCTTTTTCTGCTTCTTTGTTCCCATTTTTCCAACAGGTTCCTGCTGTTTCGTATTTCAAGTAATCAAAATGCTCTATATTTTTCCATGCTAATCGTCTTTCTGGAGCTAAATCGGCATATTTCTTCGTGTCCTTAATATTTGCAGGTACATATGTTTCATCCAGTGATTTTCGTGCAGCACGAAATTGTTCCAATCTGATACAGCCATATGGTATATATTCTTCTGATAATCGAAACATTGTCTTGTTCGCAAAATTTGTGGTTAGCCAGTCATAATAACTTATATTTTTTCCGACATCGGATATACCAGAATCTTTTATTTGCTCTTCTATGTGCTCCTTCATGTTATTTATAGAAGGTATATTCATTCCCAAAAAACTATATATTGATAAACATGCTATTGCAAAAATCAAAAATAAAATAATTAATCTATACCTGCACATCTCTATCGCAAAGCTTTCTCTAGCTTTCTTAACTAAAAAGTGGGAGCGGAGCAGTTTGCGTATTTTTGTTTTTTTCCTATGCAGACTTGTATTTGCATCAGTTGCTGCTTTTAGTACTTGAAATTGATAGTATTTTTCTTCAACTATTTTGATTTTATCATGATGCCTGGCATCTTCAGACATATTCTCTTTTTCTATTGTTAGCTGTTGTCTTCTTTTATATGAACGAAAAAATTGAGAGATGGCCTTTTCTGTATGTGTCTTTTTTTGGTTCGAAGTAAACGATGAAACTCTAATTTTCTGTTTGCAGTACGTTTGAAAATCGTATGAGTTGATTTTAGTATCCTTTTTCAGACGATCTATAGATGAATCTACTTTCGGTTCGAAGTTCACCTGTTCATTTAAAACATTTATGTACTTAAAGTCGGTATAATTTGCTGTCCATTGTCCTCTATATGGAATTATATCTTCTTCTGTTATCCCCCGATGAAGCACTACCAATGGAGTAATAGGTTCTATTGTTCTATCTCCCCTCGTCTCAATAAATTTACCTAGCCAGATTTCTTTGCTTATGTCATTTTGCTCCAGGCTGCTGTCGGCAAAATATACTACAGTATTATCCTGATTAAAATTTTGTACTTTTAGAGGGATTATTTCAATTTTTTGGTATTTGTCAGCTTCCCGATGATATTTCTTCAAACCTTTTGGGTGGTGTATTGGGGCAATGCTATATTTTGACTTGTCGATAATATTTTCTATCTTTCCAATCCATCTCCAATTGTTTCTGTCGTCTTCGTCACTCTCATAAATTATACAGTCACGTGGCCTATAATTGTAATATACAATGTCCCCAATTAATCTATTGTTTGGAAAAGTATTTTCCTTTACATACTTCAATTCCATTTTTTTGACTTTCTGTTCCTCTTTTTTTCTCAATATTCCATATTCTCTTTCATTTGTTATCCTTTTGATTACATATGTTCCCGGTGCAATATCGATTTTTTCGCCATTTGCAGCAGTTCCCGTGACACCTTGCTTCTTACTTCTCCATAGACACGTTCTTGCTTCTCGTTGCTTTATTTCAATTTCACTTTCAAGCTTTGCACTAGATTCTGGATTTGTACGATTGAGTTCAAGTCCTATAATTATTTCATTATTAATGTTTAGTATTGTTAGAGAGTGCCATATAGAGTATATGTAACAAAAAGAAGATATTACATACCTAAACTTAAAAAGTAGGGACAAGCGGGATCGTGCATGCTTGGATCATCTGTATCCAAAAGAGACATAACGGCCACTGATAAATCCTCTCGCCCAAATGGATCAGCACCATTCTTTTGCAGGTATTCAACTACTTCAGTATGTTTATTTTGTACTGCAAGAGCAAGAGGGGTGTAACCACTGAAACGTTTGTGCTTGCTCACTAAAGATCTGAATTGGTGTGATTTAGAACTTGTCTTTACATTCAAGGAAGCATGACAAGAGTGAAGGGCTTTTACAGCATTAAGATGGCCCTTCATGCACGCGTAATGAATAGCTCGAGCCTCGTGCTTATCTGCTGCATCTATAAATACGACACTAATCGGCAACAGCTCTTTTGCATGACTTTTTTTAACTTCATCCTCGTAAGCGTTTACTATTTTGCGTTGGTCTTCTAATGCTTTTTCTAAGCCTCTCTTAAGAAAGATTATAAGGTGGGTCGTTAGCGTGCCATAATATGCTCCGAAAAACAAGACTTCAATTGCAAATTTTAGCAAAAAATCATAGTCCATTGTCGAACGTGCAAAATCCATTTTAGAATTAAATTTTGTGTTCTCAGCAGCAAATGCTAAGTCTATCCGAGCTACGCTTGACATTCTTGTTCTTGTTTCAACTTTGTCATGAAGTGTTTTCCTCTTTCGTTTGACAAATTCCAGAAGGTCCTCATCCTCTTCAGATATTTTCCCCTTCTTTCCACTTTTGAAAAATCCCATCGTAATAACATAATCAATAATCGTTTCGATTGCAGGAACGGAGACTGCTGCACCATGGCGTACTAAGTAATTGCAAAGACGGAACGCGCCTTGTTGTGCACCCTTTTCAAATGACGAGAATTTCGTAGATGGGTCAACAACATTGATGTCTACACCTTTGGAGATCAATAACTTTACCAACGGGAATGATTTAGAATGATCTTTGTATCCAGCTGCAGAAATTAGAAGTGTTGAGTATATGCCGGAGAGAATTGAATTATCAACTTTTGAAACGTTTTTTAAATTTGGGCCCCATCGTAATATTTCGCAGATGTTGAAATAAGATCTTCGTGCCCAATTATCTGTGTCAACACATCTTAATTCGACACATGAGCACACACTATTTGCATGTCCCGCATCAATTAACGGTTTCACTATGTGTCGAATGAAAAAAGCAGCAGATTTTTCATTGTAAATTTTTAACTTTGAAAGCTTTTTCTCGTATTTGCTTTTCCCAGTATTTTTACTTTTCATATTTTTGTATTTAATGTCTCTGTAGTTGCTTTTCATCCATATGCCTGCTCCTGTCCGTCTAATTATTCTATGATCATCTAATTTTTCATACTTCGTAGTGTTCTGCTGGAATTGTTTGTGGAATTGGTTGGCATTTTCAGGAAGGAAAAAACTCTTGATCTTTATTTTTTCTGTAGCCATGCTGAGAGCGGTATCATCCACTTTCTTTAATATTTTTTTCAGTTTTTGACATTTACTTTGGTTATGTTTGAGTGAACTATTTTTACGCCAATGGTATCTAATGTGATTATGTGTGTCCAAACACATTATTTCAACTTTTTTTTTTTCATCAAAATGATACGCTGAAATATATGGCTTATGTGGCTCTTGCTTAGGTAACATTGAAAACGACCGCAAGACTGATTGACAAAATTTTACAAAATATTCAATTGTAGTATTCACTTCATTCGAGGCATTCTTAAATTGACTTGACTTTATCTCCTTCTTACTTTTCTTCAGTAACATGTCCTGCATTTTCTGTAATTTATTTTTAAGTATGTTATCGTTATGGCTATCTTTCGCTTCTCCATCATCTTTTCCTTCTGAGTTTTCTTTCTCAATATTATCACATAAGGCTTTAAATGCCTCCAGAATTTTATCTACAATGGCATTAGCAAAATTGCTGATATCGGCTTCATTATTTAAATCATCTAAATGTTTTTTACACAACAATGTCTCAAAGTTGGTATGTTGTAAAAGTATATTATCATACATACCCATGATCCATAGATTTCCACACTTATCTTCCCCTTTCCTTACAAGATTGCTGAATATTGTATAATTTTCCCCTATGTGATCTGGCATTTCATCCCCTAAGATCTGCTCCAACGTGCGTACGGATTCGCTGCACGCATTTATAAAATTTTCTAATTTTTGATGACGTATAAAATTATCGAAAAAAAATTGAAACGATGCGTTTTTTGCAAATTTGTTTACTTTGCGAAGCATACCATATATGTTCAAAAGATGAAGAAAATAAAAATTATGTTTTTGAGCAAACTGTCTCAAGTCTTCTATGTTTTTACCTTCTGATTTTTCATCATGTAGTTGCCAAAACCATTTTACTAGGGTAACTCGGTCCGCCAGGTCCTCAACAGGTGTTTCAGTTGCTTCTTTTGTAAATGCAAAGATATGGTTCGAATTTTCTTTAGGTTTTTCTATGTTTTTATAATGTTTTGTCAAATCTTTTTCCTTGTGCATTAATAATTGTGTGCAATATTGTTGTATGTTCTTGCGGACTTTCATAATATTAGGGAGAGGATATAATAACCAATTTTGCAGTAAATCATTCTTTTGAACATCAAAGTCGATCTTTCTACATAATGCAAATATATAGCAAGCTTCAACAAAGACGCAACTGTTGCAGTGTCGTCTTTTTGGTTCTAGCTCCATGGCCTTTTCAATCGATGATTCCATTTTTTTTAATATTTTTAAAAGCTTTTCACGTTGCACACAATCAATACTGCGGACCTTCGTTTCTTCGTCATCTTTTCCTTCTAGGTTTTCTTTGTTGATTTCTTGTAATATTTCATTGAATGTAGGTTTTGTCTTATCATTGCAAATATCTAATACCGAATCGAAATCCATGCGTGTTATAACTATTTTATCTAGCATAACATTGTTAATATTTGATGAATATATTGTATATTGACCATCATCTGATAAATATCTAGTCGAGATTCTGTATTGACATGTAAGCTTTGTAAGTAGTATTGGTAACGACAAATTAAAATCTAAGAGACTATAGTCTTGGTAATACATGTTACAAGAACCAATCTTTACTTGCTTCACTCGTAACTTCTTATTCGAACCTTTTTTTTTAGGTACAGTATCATCCGATCGAAACAAACTATAATTATCATATTCGTTAATTTCTTTTTCTACTAGAATTTCACGTTTGTCAATTTTGTTGCTACTGTTTTGATCAAATACTTCACAGGTAACCATTATGCCTTTGCCCCCGTTAGGTAATGACTGCTCCAATGTATCTTCTAAAATTCCAGGGATAAATAAAGGAAACTTTTTGCATAAAACGCCTTTATTCAATTTATCTTGAACGCATGTATACAGTGTTCTAGACAAACTGACTTCTCGCCTCCGGATACATGAATCTTCACTTCCGCCAGTAACAAAAAGTGCAATTGATATTTTCAATATTTCTTGTACATCATTTTGATACTCGAAGGGTATTAATTGGAAAAGATTCTTGTCCATTTTATTTACATGAGAAAATAGTGCCCCTTTTCTCAACATTAACTCTACTATTTGCATGCGCTTCCTTTGACTTAACAGATGTGAGCGTTCATTTTCATTGTTTTTTTTCTCGCGTAATAGATTCTCCCAACAAGAAAATAGCGGTATGGATGCTTCACTATCCGGTAAATTTGCAATATACATGGACTCATGGTCGAAAGCTTTAAACATTTCCTCAACAATACGCGGTTGGCAAGACTTACAAGCCAAATGAAAAGGGGTAGACTTTGTAGAAAAATCTTTGACTGAACTGTTGACTCTGCTCCAATAATCCACAATTACCTTCTCTGCTTCAACGCGATAGAGGTATTTCTGTCGGATTTTTTGTATTTCTAAGCGCAATAGTGAGAAGCAATACTTTGCAAACGCAAGTTCGATAAGGTCGCTGAAGTAGTTGTCCTCATTCGGGAAACTCGTAAAAATTCCATTTAATTTATTCATTTTTGCATTGTTCCATTCACTATTACCTTCAGATGTGTCGAAGTATATTTTTAGATATTCCATAGTTTTCTCTTTAGTGTATTCATTACCATAGTTTGTTATACGCTTTAAGGCAATGCCATTAACAATGCTGATACAAGCAACGTCCTCTATCTCACCGAACTGTTTTTTATAACAGCAATCAATTGCCACGTTTAAATATTTAGTGAGTGTCTCTAAGCTTTGCTCTTGCTCTCGTGTATCCATATTGGTATTTGCTCCTCGTATATGTTATATCTTAATTTCAAGGGCATATGATTAAGTTTTCAACAACGATACTGTTTTCGTATATATATTATATATAAGCTGTAAGCATATATAATTAATAATGATAATGATAAATATTATTATTATTATTATTATTATTTATTATTTATTATTTATTGCTGCTATTATAATAGTCTAGTCTAGTTATTATGTAGGATCTATAAAAATATTAGAAATTATACCAGGTATAAAAAGAAAAAAGATCGATTATTTATTGCTGCTTATGCTATTAAAAAAATAATAATAATCAAAGCACTAAATATAATTAAAAA
>MDTB01126758.1_pt1 | contig 13638 bp, 15 predicted proteins | sample 811161 | NCBI WGS metagenome assembly MDTB01 (sample SAMN05326650, study PRJNA326480) | marine metagenome | isolation source: seawater | place: Mediterranean Sea | collected 2009
CTAGCCATGCTGGGTGCCCCAGATTTCAGAAGGCACCTGTAGGGCACCCACATCTAGTGAAAATGAGCAAACATGATCAACGACCACTTCTCTATGAGTAACAAGTTATGTAATAAAATACAATGCTTTAGTGTATTTAATCGAACTCGAGGGCACCCGAGTAAAGGCAAGAAATAAATCGACACCTACCCTCCGAAGGCAGAGGTCGCACGTTCGAATCGTGCCGGGTGCGCCAATACTTTCAATGACTTAGATGTATTTGTAAATGCCGCATCTATAACCTAGCAACCAATTAGCAACCGTTAGCGGTTGGAATTTGTTCAGCCCGCCGGCTTTTTTCGCGGCGAGATTGTCGATTAGCGATCCCCTACTATTTCCGCTTACAGACTAGTTCCCGACACACCTGTAAAGTTCGAAAAACTTCCGGGTATAGCCAAAACCGGCCAATGTGCTTTGCAGGTGCCTTGGGTGTCGAGAGATACTCAGTTGCAAGGTCGTTAGAGTCCCAACTCTGTTAGCCCCGGAAAATCCTCGGGCCGCGGACCGAGTGGCCAGGTAAATTTTCGATCCGCTTCAGATATCAAAACGTCGTTTATACTGGCTTCGCGTCGCCGCATCAGGCCCTCGGGAGAGAATTCCCACTGCTCGTTACCATAGGCCCGATACCACTGCCCTGAATCGTCGTGGAACTCATACTGAAAACGAACGGCAATCCGGTTTTCATGGAACGCCCATAATTCCTTGATAAGACGATAATCCAGCTCGCGCGACCATTTACGCTCCAGAAACGCGACGATTTGTTCGCGGTCTGTAAAAAATTCTGCCCGATTCCGCCACGTGCTATCCGGCGTATAGGCCAACGAGACCTTTCCGGATCGCGGTGGTTCCAGGCATCCTCTGCTATGCGGGTTTTCCGTGTCGCAGTGTCGAAATCAAAGGGAGGAAGTGGTGGGCGTGGCTCCATCGATCATCGGCTCATTCAAGATTGCCTAAAAATTAAGCAAAAAATTATAATGATTAAAATTTGCACTAATTATGTTGCACTGCAGCGATTCATGCGCTTATATCTATGAATAATAATAAGAAACGACTGAGGAGCAGCATCCGTATATCGACGTTGTTTCGGTTTTTGAATTGATATCGGTTTTGCGCGCGTGATGGATACACAGTTAAAAATCCTGGTGATTGATGCCAATCTGGAGCGGGCAGAGGTGCTATTGTCTGGCTTGGATGATGTGGGATACGCGCTCGTCGAACATCTGCAAGACATGACGAATCTAGTCCAACGTATTGCTGTTATTGACCCGGATGTAATCCTCATAGATCTCGAGAACCCTAATCGCAATACTGTCGGACAAATGTTTCGGGTGTCCCAACAGGTCAAAAGACCGATCGCAATGTTTGTAGACGAGAGCGATCAGGCAACCACCACGGAAGCGGTTCGTGCCGGTGTCAGCGCCTATATTATCGATGGTCTGCGCCGTGAGCGTATTCGACCCATTGTTGAGGTCGCGATTTCCCGATTTCAGACCTATCACGAGCTTGAGCAGCGCGCACATGATGCCGAGATGCAGTTGACGGAACGTAAGACGATTGAGCGCGCGCGCGCACTGTTGATGAAAAAGCGCCAACTCCCAGAGGCTGAAGCCTATGACACCATTCGGCGGATGGCGCGCGAAAAAGGCAAGCGCATGTACGATGTTGCCGAGAGCATCGTGACGGCGCACGAGATGGGAATATGAGCAAGATCTGTGCAGAAAAATATAGAGTTGCTGAAATTGTAAACATCGAATGGCTGGCGGCAACTCCGGAGCGAGATGCGAGAACGTTACAAATCAACATGTTATAAGAATTCACTCTTTTGGCACGTTGTTTGCTAACTACGGTTTAATAATCTTGCGGGACTTTCTCGCACCGCCTCTTCGTTCAATGGCGAACGGTACAAGAGGCTTCTGACCCCATGACGGGTTTGTGGTCACAACAGTTTACGTGACCTGAGCTTGGTTGCACTCAGTGCAACTTGCATGAAGGGGTCTAAGTTTAATGCATATTCGTTTGATGACGCCGGTTGGTAACAGTGTCTTGGTTTTTGACCAAGACCAGACCCGTGCGACATCGACGCAAAAATTGCTTGTTGAACAGGGATATGCCGTCGCGAACGTGGTCAATGATCTGAACTCACTGACGCAGGCCATCGCTGCGGAAAGCGCAAACACGATTCTGATGTACGCGTCCAAGCCGAATGAAGCGTTGCTTGATGCGCTTCGGGATGTGTCTGATGGAGCACGTCGTCCGACGGTACTCATCACCGAAGACGGTGCCTCTGAAACACTGCATGCTGCCGTGGATGCGGGCGTGAATGCAGTCGTGGTCGTTGGCGTGAATGGCAATCGGATGAAATCCGCAATTGATCTGGCCAGCGCGAACTTTACCAACACGCGCGGCCTGCGAGAGGAACTGGACGAAGCCCGCACAGCACTTCGCGAACGGAAACTGATTGAGCGCGCAAAAGGTGTGATCATGCGCGAGCGCGGCTTATCGGAAGAAGACGCCTTTGCCCTGTTACGAAATCGCGCCATGCAGCGCGGTGTTCGTCTGGTGGTTGTGGCTGAGATGGTTAATGAAGCTGCGGAAGTTATGCAGCTGTAGGAATTCAGACCGCTTGAGCGCCTGGCGCGCTCGCGGTTAACAGATTTGCAGTCGGTCAATGGCGATCGACGGCAACTAAACCGAGCTAGGACTCAACGATGTGTCCTCGCTCATTAGGGGGGCAATGATGGCCCCCGATAGGACCATGACGTCCATCGACGGATCCGTATCAACGGGTGCCGCGTTGGGCGTTTTTTATTGGAGTGAACCAATGGGAGCTTTTGCAAACCCGTTCGATTCAGAAAAGTTGTTGTGGAACGGCTGTCCGTGCGGAGAGCACCGATCCATAACAGAGCACAATATGGCCATGGCACAACGCCAGGGCAAAGATGCATCACGTTTTCAGTGTGAAGACGTTGATGAAAATACGGTCACCGAACCAAAACTGACACATAACATAGCTAACTGCTTCGACTCCGATTGTTCGGACAGCGGTTGTTCGTCAATGCGTCAGGCGGCAGAGGCAGCAGGGCGTGGTGACATGATGCGCGCTGTTCAGGAGCATCAACGTACCGAGGCTGCGCGCGAAGCGGAGCCAGAGACGTCAGACCTGGAAGGCACCATGGAACGTGCCGTGGAATCTGCAGTGATGAAGGGCATCTTCGGGGGCGACATGCACCGTCGATCATTCCTTCGTGCTGTCGGTGCAGGCGCAGCGTATTCTGCAGTAGCGGCGATGTTCCCGCTCGAAGAAGCCAAGGCGATGGCCGTTGAAATGGCACAAGCCGGTGGCAAGCTTGAAAAGACCAAGCTCAATGTTGGCTTCGTGCCGATTACCTGCGCGACGCCAATCATCATGGCGCACCCGTTGGGCTTTTACAAAAAGTACGGGCTCGATGTCGATGTCATCAAGACAGCGGGTTGGGCGGTGAGTCGCGATAAATCGCTTTCCGGCGAGTATGACGCGGCGCACATGCTGACACCGATGCCATTGGCGATCTCGATGGGTGCCGGGTCATCCCAGGTGCCGTGGACCATGCCCGCCGTTGAAAATATCAACGGTCAGGCCATCGTCCTAGCGACCAAGCACAAGGACAAGAACGACCCGAAAGACTGGAAAGGGTTCACCTTTGCGGTGCCGTTCGAATACTCGATGCATAACTTCTTGCTTCGGTATTACGTGGCGGAATTTGGTCTTGATCCGGATACGGATATTCAGATCCGTGTGCTGCCGCCACCTGAGATGGTTGCAAACCTGCGGGCAGGAAACGTTGATGGCTATTTGTCGCCTGATCCGTTCAACCAACGCGCGGTCTATGATGGTGTCGGCTTCATCCACAAATTGACCAAGGACATTTGGGACAAACATCCGTGTTGCGCATTTGCTGCCAGCAAAGCGTTCATTGATGAAAACCCCAATACGTTCCTTGCACTGTGGAAGTCGATCCTTGATGCCACTGATTACGCATCAATTAAGTCGAACCGCAAAGAAATCTCTGCAGCCATTGCGCCGAAGAACTACCTGAACCAGCCGGTCACGGTTCTGGAACAGGTTCTCGTCGGTACGTATGCGGATGGTCTCGGCAACATCAAGAAGGTCCCGGACCGGATCGATTTCGATCCATTCCCGTGGCATTCGATGGCGGTCTGGATCATGTCTCAGATGAAACGCTGGGGATATGTCAAAGGTGACGTTGACTACAAAAATGTCGCCGAAGACGTCTATCTGGCGACCGATGCTGCGAAGCTAATGTCGGAAATGGACCTTAAGGGCCCATACGCCACACCGCCGACTGAGACATATGAGAAGTACACCATCATGGGCAAAGAGTTCGATCCCATGGCGGCAGAATCGTATGTCGAGAGCTTCGCCATTAAGCGCACATAAGAGGGATAACCCATGCCGCAGTTTTCGCTAAACACCCGTGCCATCGTCCTGTCCATTGTTCTGTTCTTTGGATTTGCATTGCTCTGGCAGATCATGTTGCCAGAGGGAACGGGTTCGGCTGAAGGCATGGATCCTGAATACGCTGCCTTGATGGGAGCTACTGCCAAGGGGGCCTCGGCAATGCCGGGGCCCCTAGAGGTGGGCACACAAATACTAGATCATTTTATGGATCCATTTTATGACGCGGGTCCGAACGACAAGGGAATTGGAATCCAACTTGGGTTCTCAATATTACGTGTGCTGGTTGGATTTGGCCTCGCCGTAATGGTTGCAGTTCCATTGGGATTTCTGATCGGGATGTCGCCCCTTTTCTACAAGGCACTCGATCCATTTATTCAAATCATGAAACCGGTGTCACCCTTAGCGTGGATGCCGTTAGCGCTATATACGATTCAAGACTCGATCCTGTCATCAGTATTCGTGATCTTTATCTGTTCCGTCTGGCCCATGTTGACGAACACAGCGTTCGGCGTCGCCGGTGTTCGCAAAGAATGGCTGAACGTAGCAAAGACTCTTGAAGTCGGAAGTCTTCGAACTGCGCTTACAGTTATTCTGCCAGCAGCCGCACCAACTATTCTGACCGGCATGCGGATCTCCATCGCGATTGCCTGGCTAGTGATTGTCGCAGCCGAGATGCTCGTGGGTGGAACTGGCATTGGTTATTTCGTTTGGAATGAGTGGAATAACCTCTCGATCACCAACGTCATCGCCGCGATTTTCTTCATCGGACTTATCGGAATGGTTCTCGACCTCGTGCTCGCAAGTCTGGCACGGCTTGTTACCTACAATGAATAATTTTGGAGCTGAACCTGAAATGAAAATGGACGAACAATCTATCGACACGAAGGGCCGTGCTGCAGCTCGAATTAGTGTTGAAGGTCTAGCCCAAAGATTTCCTGAGCCAACCGGTGATGGCGAAGTTACGGTCTTTAGTAATATTTGGTTTAATGTTGAACCAGGCGAATTTGTTTGCCTGATTGGGCATTCGGGGTGTGGCAAGACGACGCTTCTCAACATTCTTGCCGGGCTGTCCGCAGCCAGCGATGGAAGTGTGATCGTTGGTGGCCAGGAAGTTGTCGGCACCAGCTTAGAGCGCGCCGTCGTATTCCAAAGTCACGCATTGATGCCATGGATGACTGTCATGGGGAATATCGCGTTTGCGGTCCGATCCAAATGGCCCGACATGCCAAAGTCTGACATTCATGCGCACTGTCAAAAGTTCATTGATCTGGTTCATTTGACCGGATCAGAAAATAAGAAACCCGCGCAACTTTCGGGTGGGATGAAGCAGCGCGTTGGTATTGCGCGCGCGATGTCAATCGAACCACAGATTATGTTGCTGGACGAACCATTCAGCGCGCTCGATGCGCTCACGCGTGGATCGCTCCAGGATGAATTACTGAGTATCTGCACAGAGACAGTTCAGACCGTGTTCATGATTACCCATGACATTGATGAAGCCATCTTGTTGGCTGACAAAATCATCCTGATGACGAATGGCCCAGAAGCCCGGATTTGTGAGATCGTGGAAAACCCGCTCCCACGCGATCGTACGCGCGGCAACATGCACACACACGACAACTATTACCCGATCCGAAACCATTTAGTTGAATTCTTGGTCAATCGATCAGCCACCTTCCAAGAAGAACTTTCGTCACCTGACTACGACCCGCGTCATCCACCTGTCATATGCCCAAAGGCAGACGATGCAGGCCGCGTAAAGGTGCGCGCTTAGGTACAACAACCAACGAGGAGAGAGAGAACATGACACGTGCTGAACTGACCGAGAAAATCGTTGCTCACAAGATGATGACCGGTTACAAGTGGGAGGATGTTGCCGAGAAAATAGGCCAGTCAAAGGAGTGGACCTGTGCTGCAATGCTGGGCCAAATTTCATTGACCAAAGAGCAGGCCGAGGCCGCTGGTAATGCTATGGGCATGAACCTAGACCCAGAGGAAATGTCCTTGTTAATGACAGTGCCTTATCGCGGTTCGCTCGAAACAGCGGTGCCGACGGATCCACTGATCTATCGCTTCTACGAAATTGTGATGGTGTATGGGACGACATTTAAGTCCCTCATCGAGGAAGAATTCGGTGACGGCATCATGAGTGCAATTGACTATGACATGTCGATAGAGCGCGTGCCCGACCCAAAAGGTGACCGAGTGAAAGTCACCATGAGCGGCAAATTCCTACCCTACAAATCCTACTAAAAAATCACCACAGAAAGAGAGGCTATAAAAATGATCAACAAAAACTTCAATTCTTATGTTCGTACAACAGTCTTGGCAGGCGGCCTAGTTGCTCTGGCAACCCCGGCTCTTGCACACCATCCATTAAATGGTATGCCAATGGAGACATTTACCCATGGCGTACTCTCCGGAATCGGCCACCCGTTGCTCGGGTTTGATCACCTGTTCTTCGTTTTGTTGATGGGCGTCGCCGCTTTCTTCACCACAAAAAAATTCATCACGCCAGCCGCGTATATTGGTGCCATGCTGATTGGTTGCATGATGATGAGCCTTGGTCTCGGCTTGCCGGCGAAAGAGCTCATGATCGCCCTGTCGCTCGTCGTTCTTGGCGCGGTTGTACTCTCGGGTAAGTCCCTGGGTATGGGCGCTGCCGTGGCCCTCTTCGCCGGGTTCGGTCTGTTTCACGGTTCCGCGTTTGGTGACTCTATTGCCGGACAAGAGTCTGCAATGGGTGCACAAGTTCTCGTTGGCTATCTGATCGGGTTGGGCGTGCTTCAATACGCGCTCGCACTTGGTGCAGGCTTAGTCACTGAAAAGCTGATGAAGGCCACCGAGGCAACCGCGATCAGCGCTCGTCTCTCCGGCGCAATGGTAGCGGGTGTCGGAATTTTTCTGACGCTTGAGCATATCGAAGGTGTCGTGCTCAGTGCAATCTTCTAAGCAATAAGAACCATATTCGGCTGGGCGCAATTGTTGCGCCCAGCCGAGACTAAAATCACGAGAACGCACACAAACAAAGTGCATCATTCCCAGGAGGCTTCTTAGCTATGAACAGCGCAAAAGTTCCCGTCACATTGATTACCGGCTATTTGGGTGCTGGAAAGACGACCCTGCTAAATAGAATTCTCACCGAGCAGCACGGCAAGAAGTATGCCGTCATCGTCAACGAATTTGGCGAGGAAGGTATCGACAATGATCTTGTTGTTGATGCCGATGAAGAAATCTTTGAAATGAACAACGGCTGTATTTGTTGCACGGTTCGGGGTGATCTCATTCGAATTATATCGACGTTGATGAAGCGAGCCGAAGACTTCGATGGAATGATTATTGAAACAACAGGTCTGGCTGACCCGGCACCGGTCGTGCAGACGTTCTTTGTCGACGAGGACGTCCAAGAAAAAGTTGCGCTGGATGCGGTGGTTACCGTCGTTGACGCGCGCCATTTCCTGACCACCGTCGATGCAGAACACGAACCCGCTGAACAAGTCGCCTTCGCCGATATAATTCTATTGAACAAAACCGACCTTGTGGATGCCGATCAGCTTGAACTGGTGAAAGCGAAGATACATTCGCTGAACAAGCTCGCGAAAATTATAGAAACAGTGAAGAGCAGTGCACCGCTTGAAGACGTATTGGATCGTCAGGCATTTGACCTTTCACGCGTTCTTGAGTTTGAGCCCGGCCTACTTGATGAAGAAGACGATCATGAACACGATGATGATATTGTCAGCATATCGCTGAGAACTGACAAAGCGATTGAACCCGAGAAATTCTCAGAGTGGATTCGCGGGTTCATCATGGAACGCGGCGTCGATATCCTTCGCACCAAAGGCATTCTGAATCTATCTGGTCAGCAAAATCGTTACGTCTTTCAAGGTGTGCATATGGTGATGGATAGTGCCTGGGGTACCCCTTGGAGTGAGGTGGAGCGAAGCAGCCGCCTCGTCTTTATCGGCCGGAATCTGGACGGTGCTGAGATTGAAGCGAAGTTCAACGAATGCACGGTGGCGGCATGATGGCGCTAGAGGAAAATCCTGACGCCGGTGTGCGCATTGTTTCACCGCAAGTCTCAATGCATGAAACCGAAGCATTGGGTGTCCATCCGACATTTGTCGTTATCGAATCGGCGATGGACCGAGCTGTTGTTGGTTTTGGAGATAACTCTATCAGAGCCCTCTCATTTGCTGAGGGTCAAGGTGCCCCGACAGAGATTGCCAATCTTGAGTATACACCATTGTCCGCACAAGCAGACATTGGTGGAAAAGGGGTGTTGGTCGGGACGGATGGTGGTCAGCTTATGCTGGTTGCTGGATCCGAAGTAACGGAGCTACTGCATTTTGACAGCGGTTGGGTTGAAAACATCGCGGTTCAAGAGACCGCGGGTCTTCGCGCGGCATCTGCTGGCCGGGTTTTGATTGTTTCTGATGCTGAGGGTAACCGTCTGCTCAGGCGCGACGATCACCCGAGCACGATCTCGGGCCTGTCGTTCTCTCCTGATGGTAATTGGATTGCGGCCGCTCACTATAATGGCGTTACGGTTTGGAAAGCGACAGACCCAACAGCCGAACCTGTCCACCTGGAATGGCATGGGTCACATACTTCCGTTGCCTGGAGCCCCAATGGCGCGTTTATCGTCACGGCGATGCAAGATCGAGAAATGCATTGCTGGCGGTGGGATACTCAAAAGGGAATGAGGATGAGCGGCTATCCCTCAAAGATCCGCAGCCTCACATGGACTTCTGACAGTCGGTTTATTGCGGCCAGCGGAGCCGATACCGTCACATCCTGGGACTGCACTGGTGAAGGCCCGTCAGGGAAGCCACCGTTGGAATTTGGCTACGTCTATAACGGGATCGTCATGCATGTCGCCGCGCATCCGATCGGCACGAAGATCGCAGGTGGGTATAACGATGGCACGGTCGTGATCGGAAATGTTGAGCAAGAAACGGCAATGATTGCGCGTGCAGGGGGAAGCCGTCCGATTGTAGGCCTCTCTTGGAATATGGATGGCTCAAAGCTTGTTTCAGTGGATGATCGTGGATCAATCTCAGTTATGAGCTTGCTCGAGCCTATGGCTTAAGGAGTATCAACATGGATGATATCCTGGGACTTTCGCGGCCAAAGTCAGAGGGACATTCGGCGAGGATCAAAGATGCGGTCCGCGATCATCTCGGAGTTGGAGATGATGCCACGATCATGGTGTCCGAATTGCATTGTCATGAATCCGGGTGTCCGGATGTAGAGACAGTAATTTCTGTTATGTCCCCAACAAAAGAACGGGTGGTCGTGAAAATTGCGAAGCCAATGCGAGATATATCTGAGGAAGACGTGTTTATATGCGCGGAATTTAGCTGATGTAACGAAGGATCTGCTGACATATCGGGTCAACTCAAGGCAACACAGTAACGGCTGATATAAAACTAGTTTGCCTTAAGTGCAGGGAATCATCGCCGATGTCTATCCGTTAATGAGTTAGAAAGATCATATCCCATCCGTTTCAATCGATTGCTTCCGCGTATCGACGAACAAAGCTCAGCGTGTCTGCTTCGGGTCAAAAGGCGAAGTTTTGTGCAGCGGATTTTCTCGTCAGAAATGCCTTCGAAAGCAGACCCTTTCAAATGAAGCGAAAATCTATACCGCTTTGCTGACTTTTCTCGTGTTCCTCAGCTTCATCAACAGTGAAATCGCACCCTCCAGGCGGCGGTCGAGGTGCGCCTCCCATTTGGCAAGCTCATTGAACTTTTGCGGATTTAGGCTTTCGCCCTGTGCTTGCGCGCGGATTGCGGGGGCTTGTTTGGTGCTAGCCGTGACATTGCGAATGTATGGTAGGACCTCCAGGTTTAACCATTCAACTAACGATTCAGCTGTCGCTTTTCGCTCAAACCCGAGGCCATCCTCGCCCTCTTCAAGAATATCCTTCCACCAATCCCGAGTGTCATCACGGAGCGCCTTCACAGCGGCATCGTATTTGCCGGAGGTGGCCAGTTTCCTGGCGTCCTCGGACATTTTCAAATCCTCGTCCGCGTCTTTTCGACGCTCATCGAGTTCTTCGTCTGACAAGCGCACGGCTTCGCCGACGCCGATCTTTGCCGCCAATCCGCCATTCTGCGCCATAGCCCTCTCGCCCGTTCGAGAGTGATCGCTGCAGGTTCCGAGCAGGCCGTGATGATGCAGTGCCACTTCGGCCACGCCGACGCGTTGTTTGCGCCAGATGATGCCTGCGATCTCCTCAACAAGGTGGCGCTCGGCCGGCCCTTGCGGCTCATATTCATCCAAGAGATCGGCGACGAGTGTCTCGAACTCGTCAGCATTCTCCCAAGGAAGTATGTGCGACTTTTTGACTGTCAGGTTCTTCGTCATGACCAAAATCCTCTTGATCCGAATTGAACGGTGCGTTGCAAGCGCGCCAGCACTCGTACTGCGGCATCATCCGTGATCGAGTCTGCGACAACGATTTCGCGAAGCAAGCGATCATAGGTCCGGTGATGCATCCCCTTAGGCCGGGGCGGAATACGCTGCCAACCAGGTTCCCCGCCCAGCTGATTCCGGATACGGTTCGCCTTGCGCTGGGCGCGGTCACTTTCACGCTCGCGTTGGGACGGATATGAAAGCCTGTGGCAATGGCGGCAGAGGTAACGCCGAAAGCCATACAAGTATAGAACGCGGCGATTGCATACCGGACAGTGGAAGAAAGGACGCCGCCCACCGAACCGGCATTGCTCCCATGAGACTGGGACGCGTTCACGATGATCTGCCCAATCCCCATCTCCGATCCGGCTACGATAAATTAGAGTGACGCTGTCCTCGGCGGCGGAGATACTGATGTTTCCAATCTGCTCTTCGCCCCGCGCCCATGAAGAGGTGCTATGACAGCCGGGGTGTAAAGCGCCCGATTTATTCAAACTGTTAACGTCCAGACGCAGTGCCTCTGCTGTCGTTGGTAGTCCTGTGCGGTTCCAACCGCCTGATCCAAATCCGCCCATTTGTCGAAATCCCCTGTTAAATTGGCCGCGCCGAAGGGTTGGAAGGGGTAATAAGGGTTGGTTTCCACTGAAGGCGATTTGAGCTCTCAATATTTGAATTTGATGGAATTAAATTCCGCTGGGGTGGAATTACCCCTTCTGAACCCTTCCAACCCTTCGGGGAGGACAGATCACTGGTGCGGGGCAGGCCAAAACGATGATCATTCGACCGCATAGCGATCCTCCAGTTGGCGTTCGACAAACCACTTGGCCGAAGATTTGGACTTTGCGCTTTGCTCCGCCTTCTGCAGCCGATAGCCGCCCAGCCACTGATTGACGAATTTCTGAAGGAGGGTAGCAAACGACTTCGAATTTAAACGGCCATGTGGAACCAGGTCGGAGATGGCGTCATCGAGCCCTTTCTTGTGGGCATCGGACCAAGTCTCATTACAATCCTGAAGGACCTGTTTGAGCTGCGCAGGCTCCGAGCCATAAACATCGAACCACGCCTCTAACAAAACCTCACGCCCTGCCTTTTGCGGGTCCTCGGCTTTGTTGCGCTCAAAGAGTTGTGCTGGGTCAGGTGCTCCGGCCCAGATCAAAGGCTCACGCACTTGGCGATCCCAATCCTGGAAGCGTGTTGGCGCACATGCCACACACTTGCGACTGCCGAATTTGTCCCGCCACTTGAGCAGGCGACGCCGGTAACCGGCCAGGATGATAAGGGCGTGGTAGAAAAATTCGGAGCGATGCTCAAGGCACCACGCTTCCAGATCGTCGCGGGCAAAGGAACGACGATCTGGGTTACCGAACCAGTCCCTAAAACTTAGAGGACCTCCGCCTATTGTATCTTTCATTTCTCGATAATAGTTTGTGAAATTCAGCATATACAGCAGACTGTTTTTATCTTCCTGCCTCACGTCATTTTGGGACTGCTTACCTCCTGCGATTTGCGTTGGTGGGTTCTTTGACAATTCTAAGTGATCCAAGGCGACGCTGATTCCCTCTGTAGTCTCGGTGTCCCACAGATTAACAGCTTCTCCTTTGTTTATGAGTATTGCTGCGTACTTGTCATTGCAATAGACCTTAGTTCCTGCGGTCACAATTCGCCCATCTATTTCGGTGTCTATTAGAACCTGTATCAACATCGTTTGTTAATTACCTCTGTAGCGATCGGCAAACATCATGATTTCTTCCATGTGCTTTAGTGGAACGGAGGTGTCTTTGTAATTCATTTGCCACACAATCAAGAATAGTTGGGACCAAGTTAATGAGTTTTCATTTTTTTAATTTTTCTGCGTAGTTTTATAACCCACAAGAAAAGGAATAAAATCATGAGTGGTTGAACGATTATGAAGACTGAAATATTTAATGCTTCATAGGATATACCAAGGAACCTCGCGATATCGACCAGTAACACAACACAGTATCGAAATATCGCATCTATCCAGTTAATTCCTGACCCACCCATCGTTTTAAGAGCTTTAAAATACTCGCCGTCTAATCCTTCGTGACCAAAATTTTCTCTCATACACACAAGAAGTACGGCAATTGTCAGACACAGTGTGGTGAGTGGCTTTCTCATATGAAAACCATAGCAGAAGCATCAAATAACTGAAAATCCATGCTCACAAGACATCCTCTGCCTCGTTCGGAGAATATTTCTGTTCAATAGTGTCGGGCTTAAACGCATCCTCAAATCGAATTCCATACTTCCTCCGTGCATCATAAGCCTGCTTTTGAAGCATCCCTTGTCGCTCCTTTTGCCTCGGATCTAAAGGAATATCAAAATTGTAAGGATCACCATATTCAGACCTGAATAGCTTCTCTTCCTCTGTCTGATAATGATCAGAATATTTCATATCGACGCCAGGTGGCATTTCCGACTTCATCACCTCAATGTATTCCTCCATCATTAACCGACGAAGATTGTCCTCGAATTCCATGATGCAGATAAAGCTATCGTGAACGGGCAGGATGACGGTATGGAATTCATCAATAGCGCGAAGCATGACGTTATTGGCAATGTGTGAGTCATAGTTCATCAGCTGAAGACCACGACCTGTGAAGAATGAATTGCTGATGGCGTGATGTCGTTCCTGCACAGCTTCAATTGCTGATTTAGCCTTTGCCTTTGTCACACCCTCTTCTCGATATCTTTTCCTA
>MDTB01145628.1_pt1 | contig 13638 bp, 17 predicted proteins | sample 811161 | NCBI WGS metagenome assembly MDTB01 (sample SAMN05326650, study PRJNA326480) | marine metagenome | isolation source: seawater | place: Mediterranean Sea | collected 2009
AGATATATCATATTTACTAGGATCATCGACTGTAAACCTGACAGTATCATCACTTCCTGATGGTTTAGTAATGCCACTAATAAGTTGTAAGTCTGATAAACTTAACCCATAATAACCAGGATTTAAATTTTCAAATTCACTATCGTCATAATCATAATTAAATACTTGACCAGTCTCAGGATCTTTAAAATATAACCTTTCCACTTGTCCTGCTTGTCCACCAAGACTTGTAACAACATCTTGAATGGTAGAATAACCTTTACCTGCTCCTAGTTGCCCAATTTGAGAAAAAACTTGCACCTTATCATCTTGCTGTTGAGTGTCTGTGCCAATGTTAGCCAATGCACCAGTATCTTGGGTTGTTGTTTGTTGTTGCTGTTGTTGTAGAGCAGCATATTGAGGAGCATATTTGTCAGTAATAACTTTTAATTCTGCATTAAACTGTTTATTTCCTGTTATTTGTCTCCCTGTAGTAAGAAAACTTTGTACTAATGCTTGAACTTCAGCAGCTCTTGCTTGTGATAGTTCCTCTTCTGTCATTATCTAGCTCCTTGCATTGGCATCGATGCCATTATATTTCCTAAAGCACCACTCCCAATGCCTTTTCTTTTTAATTCCATAACTTTATTCATTAAATACTGTTCAGCATTAAATCCACCTTGTTGTGGTGGTTGACCACCACCCATTGGCAAAGCCCCCATTGGTTTTACAGGCCCAAAAGCCTGTGGATTAATTGGTCTTATTGTAGCTAATGAATTATTTGGGAGCATTTTTCAACATTTCCATTTGCAATTTAGCATTATTCTTTTCTCTCTCTAATTGCAGATCTGCCTCTAACTTAGTAATTTTTGCCTGTAAATCTGCTTGAGCTTTGGTAGCTTCAATCTGTAAATCTTGTTCTGCTTCAGCTTGTTTGATTTGTATTGAAGATTGAGCTTTGGCTTGATCTGCTTGAATCTGTGCTTGTGTTCTAGCTTTTAAGGCATCTGCTTCAAGTTTAGCAAGTTGTTGTGCATATTGTAATGGATTCTGTTGTTGTTGCTGTTGTTGACCTGTCAAAGATTTCAATGCATCGATCTGTTGCATCTGTGGTGACTGTCTTACAACTTGGGCTGCCCTCTGACTAATTAATCGATCTAACTCTGGATTAATGTCTTTTGGTTTATAATTAGGATTCTTAAAGTCTGGAACTGGTTGCATTGGTACTCCAATACTTGCTTCCATTCTTTGTCGATATAATAAGGCAACATGTTCTGCAATATGTGCAATCATAATAGGTTGCATACCCTTTGTAGCATTATTACCACCTAACATTGGATCTTGTAAGAATTGCATGTGTACAGCAATGTGAGAATCGTGATCTTGTTCTGGAAAAGCTTTTAATGGCTTGCCATACATCACTGACATATTTTCATCGACTGGATCTGTTCTTGGAGCTTCATCAGGTTTCTTTAGTATTTCATCAATATTAGGTACTCTAATAGCTTCATACATTCTTTTGTATGCTTCATATAAATTATGCAAATCAGGTTGTGATCTAGCCATTTCCAATACAGCTTGTGCCTGTGCAATCCTTTGAGCAGTGCTAAAAATGTTGGGGTCACTGACAGGGAGAATATCAATGCGATCATCAAAGTCAGCAGCATATATTTCAGAACTGCTTCCAGAGAATGAAAATGTAAATTTTTCAGGCAAGTATTCTGCATTCAACCTGGCAAGCATTTTAAACTCTTGCCCTTGTGAATAATGAAGCCTTTTATGTATTGCAGAAAAAGCTTTAGAACCTTGCTCTATCAATGCCACTGTTGATCCAACAGGAGCATTTGGATTTACATCCCCAACATTCAAATCAGCCGTACTTGCAAATCTTTGACCTGCATCAACGATAAAACCTAATAAATTAAATAAAGATCCACTAGGTTCCTTGAATGGCAATGGCATTATAGCTTTATTAACATCATCAACAGTCGCATCTAAATCAACAAACTCACCAGGATTGACTTGTACTTCACCCCCTGCAACACGACCTCTTAATTTAAAACCACCTTGCATATTAGCAAAAGCAGCCGAATCAAGTAATGCTCTTAATGAACCAGTGGCTGCCTTACCTAATCCACCGATTAAATGAAATAATCCAAACCCATAAAAGCCTAAACCTGGCAAGAACTTATAACTGACAAACCAATCTCTGCGTTTCTTCTTTTCGTCATCTTCTTTGTAATTGCGTCTAATGCTGACAATCTTTTCACTATCATAATCAATTGTGATCACATATGGAGTTGCTACAGCATTTTCATCTTCAGGATCTACCTCATCGATTTCATCAAACAATTCATAAACATGCATTTCCAACAAAGTCATAACTTCATCTTGTTGGTCATCACCATAAGTATTAACACCTTCGACTTCTCCGATAGTGTCACCAGATGGGTCAGAACCATCACCTGAATACTCACTAGGTAAATAATATCCAGATTGGACATACTTATTATAATCGTTTTTAGGTAAACGAATTACTTGTGTGTATCTTGGTGAAGTCATAAGATCTTTGCTCTCTGGAGCAACGACAAAATCTTCAGCTTTAATAAACTGAGAACATTGCCTACCCATATTACTATCCCACCAAACTTTCTTAAATGTCTGACCAACTAATGGTAAATGAAACAGCATTTGATCCAGATCAGGAAAGTATTCTGGCATCTCTTCAACAATCTGATAGTTCATATATTCACGAACTCTTCTGGCTTGATCTTCTGTCTCTTCATTAGGAGTGCCAATAATAACAGTTTTAACTGGACCACCAGATGGATAAAGTTCTGCAATAGCTCTGGCATTAAACTGAGTTGCAGCTTCTGCAATCATAGGATGCACAACTGTTGATAAACCTCTGGTAGCTCTTTCTTCTTCTGATTCTTCTTGACCACCATCAGGATCTAATGTCTTTAATCCTTTTTTATATCGTTCTTCCCATTCCGACCTAGAGCTTTTATCATCTTCATAAAGCGAAATAAGAGTTGAAGCTTTCTTCTGTAACTCTCTCTCATTAATTTTTTCAGCCAGATTTTCATCAAACTCATCTTCAGTCTCTGCAACTTGATCTGTATCTGGATCTCCAACAAGAACTTCATCACCAACTGATTCGACTTGTAAATCATCTGGTGGAGCACCTTCAGCAAAAGGAATTTCAACCATATAATGTTATCCTCTTTCTTTCTTCAAAATCATCGTCAATATCATCATTTGAATGTGTAACAAACCAACCCTTGCGTAATCTTAACCAAGCCTGAGTACAAGTGTCAACAATATCGTCATTTTCAGTGGCAGGGAAAGTTGCACATATATCAATTAGGTCTTTACACCATTTTTTGTTTGAAGGATACCAAATTCTGCCATCTTCCAATAATGCAGATGATGCATGTGCTCTAGCTTCCTTGTCTCTGTCAGGCATATATTCAATAACAGGAACTCCTGCCATGCGTAAATCTTGCAGTAAACTTTGACCAGAAGCTTTCTTTTCTATTAGTACAGCATCAGGTTCATAGTCATAATAAGATTCCTGTGCGATCTTTCTTAATTCAGGATAGGTAACTCTATCATACCACATGTCTAACACTATGGCATTAACCTGACCATTTTTTCTAAACACCCCCCAAGTAGTTCTGGCAGAATAGGATGTTTTTTCTTTGGTGCTGAAAGCAGTATCCCAAGATTGTAAAACATATTCGATGTCAGGAAGATTAGAGTTCTCCCAAGGAACCCACCACTCAGCTTTTAGGATACCACCACCCTTGGGCATAGGTCTTTGTTGCAATTGACCTGCTGATGCGTAACTCCCAAGACTCTTTTCAATATTATCCAAAGTCTTTTTGTCAATACGTTCTTCCCACAACAATTCACCTTCTCTGGTCCTTGGATCTGTGAAACCAAGGATTGATTTGGTCGGTGTCGGATGTCCGACCTCATATCGAGCAGGTAAGCATAAATGATCCCATTCATCATATTGGTTCGCTAATATATGTCCTGTTAAATCTTTTTCATGCACTCTTTGCATAATTATAATAAAAGCACCAGTCTTTGGATCATTTAATCTGGTTTGCATTGCCTGATCCCACCAGTCTAAAACACTTTCACGAACTGTAGCAGATTCGCTTTCTCTGACGTTATGTGGATCATCAACTACAATTATATCACCACCTTCACCAGTCAGAGCACCATCAACTGACGTTGCAATTCTAGCACCAGTTTTATTATTTTCAAATCTTTGCTTTTGGTTTTGGTCAGATGTCAGGCTAAACACATCACCAAAATGAGTTTGATACCATCTACTATCCAGTAATCTCCGACACTTAACACTATCTCTAATGGATAATGAACTGGCATAAGAAGCATATAAGAATTTTTTGTCAGGCTGTATGGTCCAAGTCCAAGCAGGTAATACAACAGCCACAGAAATAGACTTCATATGTCGAGGTGGTACATTGATAATAAGTCTTTTGATATCACCTTCAACAACAGCCTGAAGATGTTCACCGATTGCATCGATATGCCAATTATTTTGAAAGTCTACACCAGGCTCAATGGAACTCCAACTAGCCTTCGTGAACTCCCTCAATGACCTTCGGTACTTCTCTGCCCTTACTTGTTCCAGTGACAGATTGCTCAAGAACTCTTTCAAGTTGGGCAAGTTGTTCATTATCAATCCTAGATAAATCTATTATATGTCTTTGTTCAATAGTAGTATTTGTTTCCTGTTTATCAACCCAACCTGCTCTATTCTTGAGCCAGAAGATCATAGCTGTATTATCTTTATCGACAGTAGCCTTTTCATATAAAGCATTTGTTACATCGACAATACCAGAAGCTCGACCTCTTTTTAATGCGTCAGAGAAGTCAGGATTTTCAATTTGTCTTTCGTATATTGTTGCGTCAGAAACTCCAAAGACTGCTGCTATTTGATCAACAGTCAATCCCTTTGAAGCAAGATGTTCAGCCTTTGCACAAATAGCTTCTGTGATTTCAAATTTAGGTCTACCGATTTTCTTTTTCATATCTTACCTTTCTTGCAGTGGTTAGCTGTTTATTTATATATAACGTATAAAACCAAAAAAAGAAACCCCACAAAAGTGGGGCTAAGTTAAGGCAGAAGGGAAATATGAATATTATATTTTTTCTTTATACCATGTATTTTGATCTAACCAAGCTTTATTTCTTCTTTTTCCTTTTCCAAAAAACAAAGACCGACAGATATAACCTTCATTTTGATACAGTTGTTCAATACAATATTGATCTTTGAATCGTTCATGTATTTCTTCACTGAGCCTATCTTTGAGAATAGACAATTGTTTCATGGTCATTTCTTTAATGTGTTTATCTTTGATTAACTTATTCCCAACATCATAATCATTCATTCTAATCTCCATCTTGGTATTTCTGGTAATAAGTTCCCATCAAGAGTAACAAGAAAACTGTAAGGATTTAGGTTAGCTTTCACATTTCCATAGTGCATTTGCCTGTGATGATTGGCACATAAACACATTATATTATCTGTTTCATCTGAACCATTTTTTGAAAGTGGAACAACATGATGAGCTTCTGAGTATTTGCGACCATTTTCCTTTACAAAAGAACTTTCTAAAGTTTTACCTTGAGCCTTACATATTTGACATTCATCCTGAAAATGATCTTTAACTTTATTTCCATTAGGTCCTCGCTCTATTCTTTTAGATTCTTTTGTATCTTTTTCTTTTTGTTCTGGAGTTACTCTCTCTGGATAAGAAAGTATCTCTACATCTTTACTTTTAATATGCATTAAACGTGTGCATTTACATTCTTTAAGATAACCTAATTCCAAATTTTTAGTAACATTAGCTATAAATGAAAATTTCATACCTTCTGTAATTTCATTTTTATATGAATATTCATAAAAACCTGCACTATTTGTCTGATAGAAATTTTTATTTTCATCTTCAAAAAAGAAACCATGATAACCGAAAAAATGATAACCTGTTACAGAGTTAATATTTCCCCAATCTGTGTCTACACAACAAATAAGTTTTAGGTTAATTTTTTTTTGCTTTTCACCCTCTACATAACAATGTTTTGAATCTTTATACTTTGGTAAAAATAAATTACACATTTCTCCCCAAGTTAATTTATTGTATGCCATATTAATTCCTTTCTTAATCATTCATTCTATTCTCCATAATCTCCATAGGTTTGCATGGCCCATCCAATCTCCTGCGAATCTTTTAGTTAATTTAATCTTATAAACTTTTTTCAAATACTTTTGAATTTCATTAGCTTTTGTTTCAGAGTTAACTACAAAGCTATCCCCAATTTCCATATTCTCGACAAAATCATAAATACCTTCCTTAAATTTAGCTTTTGGCATTGGAATGTTTTTTTCAATTTTGTAATAAGTCTCCATCTCTTTTCCTTTCTTAATCTTCAAGTGTTAGACATAACCCTACGATAACAAACACAAGAGCTATGAATAACACACAAATCCATATAAAAAATACTAAGTCCAAAATTCATCCCAGAACATTTTTAATTCTTTTAAATCAGCGACACAATTAAATGAACCATGTTTAGTCATTTTGATCAAGAACTCTGCCCAGGAATCACAATCTCCGATAATCTCTTGAGCATGATCCCAGAACTTCTCTTCTAAATCTAATATCCAATTTGACATTCCCATTTGAACTTCCTTTCTAAAGTTGTGGGGGATTTCTCCCCCAGTTGAATTAACTATTATCTTTTCTTTTAAGACCTTGCTCAATTATAAAATCATACAAATTTGTAAGATCTTCCTCAGAAAATCTATCTAATTCTTCTTTTGTAAATATTTTTGGATCGTACATCTTTTTTCCTTTCTTACTCTCTATACCATTATAATGCCACAACACGATATATATGTCAAGTCTAAATGTATATTAAAAGTGTTTAAAATCAATAACTTATAAAGTTTTATTATGAGGAGCTTTTACACTCCCCATAAAAACGAATCACTTATGCTGCTTTTTGTAATTTCTCCTCTCTATCTTTCAGCACATAGTTGACAATTTTCATAGCTTTGGTGGATGCCTTCCAGATGAATGATTCGTCATTTCCAAGAGCTTCAATCCAAGAATTGAGATATGTTGCGTTATCTTTGGTAGGACCAAAAGATATTCCGAAATGAACTGATAGATACATACTGGATAATTCTGCAATCAACTCTTCAAAGGCATAGTTCTTTTCATCTCTATTCAATCGGCTCTTATGCTTGGTAGCGTGAGCAATTTCATGGAATAGGACAGAATAGTAGGCATCGACAGATTTGAAGTTTTGTTTGTTTGGCATGTGAATGTAATCTTTTTTCGGAGAGTAAGAACATTCGCCCATCTCTGAGTGTCTGATATCCATACCAAGAGATTCAACCACCTTGTCAATTTTGAGGTGACGCTCTTCCAAAGTTATTTCTTCTTTGGGTTCTTCATCATGGATACCTTCAATGTCAGAACCATTGATCATTGGGTATGTAGTGAAGCCGACAAAAATTGGCTCTTTTAAAAGTTGACCAGTCTTTTTATCTTTTGTGACAATAATCGGTCTAATAAAAGTGACAGCCTTTGAACCTTTTTTCCAACGAATGCCATTCTTTTTCATACCACCAAATGTTGCCCATCGATCATCTTCACCTAAAAACATTGCGATGATTTGATTACCACCAGTAAGAGTATGGTTTGTGAACATGTTGTACCCAAGACCTTTTCTACCGACAAAAGGTGGAGTCCAAGATTTTCCCTTACACTTTTTCATAGATGCCAAGACTACTTCATTTAGTTCTTTTATGGCTTCCTGATCTTCAATTTTATTTCCCATCTTTTTTCCTTTCTGAGTGATTCGCTATGTCTATGATTATACATGATTCGGCAATAGTGTCAAGCCCTAAACCTAAATTATTTTTTATTCATTATTTTTCAGTAGCTTACAGAGATGTTACCAGACATCGGTAACAGTTACCGATTGTTTTGATCTTAGGTAACATAAATAAAATATTGAAAACAAAACAAAAAAAGCAATCCGTTACCGATGTTACCGAACTTTTGCTAATTTTAAAAAAATATTTTTTACCCTCGAATTTTTTCCTTATAGTAAAAAGAAATTGACTTTTTTGTTTTTCTGAAGTAATTTGAAACTTATGAATATGTGACTGGGGTACATTCTTTTAATGGGATCGTGACTTTGCTTAGTGTACTCCAGTCATTTAGAAAGGAATTAAAATGCATTGTATTAAATGTGGATATAGTAAAACTAGGGTATATGGCTCTGATGTTGTTCATGGCAAAAGCATAAGATACAGGAAATGTGTTTCATGTGAAACGCAATTTAAAACTGAAGAAGTTGCTGTGGACTCTAATCATTATGATAAAAAGAAACCACCAATAATATTTGAGGGAGTTTATGATGACTTCTCTTCTTAAAATTACTGGTGCGAATCAGGCCAGGGAAAGAAATCAACATGATTTTTATCCTACACCATCTTATGCAGTTCAAGAATTATTAGATCGTGAGAAATTTACTTATGTCTGGGAACCTGCATGTGGTGATGGTGCAATATGTAAAGTGTTGGACCAAAACAATATACCGAATGTTGGAACAGATTTAATCGACTATGGCTGTGGCTATAAAAGTAAAGTTGATTTTTTATTGGAACCAAAACTATTAGCTCCACAGATAATAACAAATCCACCATTCAGTTTAGGACTTGAATTTGCAGAAAAAGCATTTGAGTTAGGTGTTGAAAAGCTTGCATTACTTGTGAGGTTACAATTTTTAGAGGGGAAGAAAAGAGGAGATTTTTTTAGAAAATACCCACCGAAAAAAGTGTATGTGTTTTCAAAAAGATTATCGTTTAATGTTTCTGGTGAATTTCAATCTGGTGGTGTCATGGCATTCGCTTGGTTTGTATTCGGTGATAATATTAAAGGATCGACAACTGTAAGTTGGATATAAAGAAAGGAATGAGATGCCTAAAGTATATATAGTACAAAGACCGATACAGAATAAATTTGGATTTACTCCAGATTTAACAGACGCTGCAAGATATGGGGAACTGGATGTTGTGTTTGAATCAAGTGACAAACCACAATTTGTGCCAGTGCCATCCATACAGAAAGCGAGAAGAATTATGAAAGACTTCAACCCAGACGATTTTTTGTTGTGGGCAGGGGGTGGAGATCCTATTGCTGTTATGATTGTTTGCATGATTGCCAGTGAGATGTCTCCAATAATCAAGGTTCTCAGATGGGAACGTAACAAAGAAGAAGGTGACAGAGATAGACGCAAAGGATGGTATATGCCTGTTGCCTTGGAAATGAGAAAGGTCGAAAATGACGAATATCAATCTGCTTGAGGATGTTGCACCTGCATCCAACTCATTAGGTGCGTTAACTGAGCTAGGTCAAAGAATGTATGACTTGGAAAAAGAAATAGAACAAATTGAAATTACGTTAAAGAAAAAGAAACAAGAGTATAAAATAATTTCTGAGGAAGAACTTCCAGATCTAATGAGTGAGCTTAATTCACAAGCTTTTGCATTAGGGAATGGTCAGGGAGTTTATCTGCATGAATTTATGAGCCACTCTTTACCAACTAAAACTGCGATTATCAGACAAAAAGATGAAGGTATGAAAAACGAATTAATCGTTAGAAGGCAGAAATGCTTTGAATGGTTAAGGGATAATAAAGCTGAAAGTCTGATTAAAAACACTGTGAAAGTTAATTTTGATAAAAAAGAAGATGAACAGTGTAGGGAGTTTACTAAAGAAATATCTGAACGTGGTATCGATTATTCTTTGGAAGAAACTGTAAATAGCAGAACTTTAACGAACCACTTTGATGGGATGTTAAAGGAAGGTAGAGAGTTACCGACAGACTTGTTTAAAATATATACTGGATCTGTTGGGAAGTTTTGTAATGCAGATGATGTAAAGAAAATTATTAAGAAGGGAAAATTATAATGACTACTGAATTAGATTTAAAACAAGAAACCAATGTAGTGAAGTTTGATCCATCCATAATATTAGAAGATGCAGGAACTGCTTCTGAAAATATGACTAATGATGATATGCTTATTCCTAGACTTAGGATACTACAGGCATTATCACCACAAGTAAGTAAAGCTGATGGTGCATATATTAAAGGTGCTGAAGCAGGGTGTATCTTTGATAATGTTACTAATGAATTTATTGATGGTGAAATAGGTATTACTGTCGTTCCAGTTAAATATCGAAAGACTCATTTAGAGTGGACTCAGGAAAGAAAAATTGTTGCAGATCATGGCCTGAATTGCACCGATTTAATTAGTAAGTGTAAGGAAGATGATAAGGGTAAATTAATTACACCAGACAATAACATTCTTACAATTACTGCTGAATACTTTGTGTTTACCATTGACCAGGATGGAGCTTATTCACCTGCTTTAATTTCAATGAGTGGCTCTGCTTTGAAGAAGGCAAAGAAGTGGAACAGCATGATGAACAGGTTGCAAATCCCTCATCCAAATGGTAAAGGTACAGTTAATCCTGCTATGTTTTGGACTGCATATACATTGACCACAGTTCCAGAGCAAAATGACATGGGGTCATGGTTTAACTGGGAAGTGACCATGAAATATGACGCTAAGTCTGGTGGTATTATTCAGAACCTACCAACTGGTGAAAATATTTATCTAGAAGCGAGAACTTTTAGAAATAAAGTTACAGAAGGTAAAGTCAATGCTAGTGGTGACGATAGTGATGAAATTCCCTTCTAGTTAAAACGATGCATCAGATTAGGACTCCAATGATGTATTGTTAGAGGGGTTAGGTCTTTCAAGCCTGTTTAGACCTAGCCTCTCGACCAAGTAAGAAAGGATTAGAAGGAATGTTAGTCAATCGATTTATGAAATTATTCTCAGGGTATGAGTTAGCTCATGGTCAATACAGAGTGCAGAATAAGGAAGCTGATGGTAAGGTTTCTGGTCGTGCTGTTACTGTAAGTGAACTTGCAACTGAAGATAACTTTAGATCTCATTTAAATGGGGGAGATTATATTTTAGGTATTATCATGCTTAAACAAGATAACTCCTGCAATTTTGGTGTAATTGATGTTGATATTAGAGGTGAGGTAAAACTAAATGAAACACTCGAATCACTTGAAAAGAAAATTAGGAAAACTCCTTTGGTCTTATGTAGATCGAAATCAGGGGGTGCTCATCTGTATCTTTTTTGTAATCCCAGTATATCTGCTGTGGATATGGTCGCAAAGCTAAATGAATTCGCAGCTCAATTAGGATATGGGGGTTCAGAGATATTTCCAAAACAAACATCCAGAGCGAATGATTTAGATAGAGGTAACTGGATTAATCTTTGTTATTGGGATGGTGATAAGACAGAAAGATATGCCATTCACAATGGCAAGAAGTTAGATCTAGAACAGTTTATAGATTTAGCTGAAAAGAAAACTACAAACTATGAAAAGCTACAGCAACATACTCCAAAACTTTTAGATCATTTTTCTGATGGGCCACCTTGCTTACAGCATATTATTACATTAGGCTTTCCAGAAGGGAGTAGAAATATTTCTTTGTTTAATGTTGGGGTTTATTTCAGAAAGAAAAATCCAGATGATTGGCAAGAAGATTTAATGAGGTTTAATTACGAACATTTACCAGAAGCATTACCATCTGGAGAAGTGAACACTCTCATAAAATCAGTAAGCAGAAAAGAATATGCTTACACTTGTAAACAAGCACCAATTTGTAATTACTGTGAAAAATCAAAATGCATTAAAAGAGAATTTGGTGTTGGTGGGTTTGGTGGTGGGTTAGCTATTGAGGTAGATGCCATTACAAAATATGAAACAGAAAACAAACAATCTGTTCGATGGTATATTGAAATGCAGGGTGAGAGAATTGAGGTGACTACACCTCAGTTATTAGATCAAAGACAGCTTCAAAAAATATGTGTAGAGAAATTAAATAAATGTCCTAGCACTATGCCTAGTCAGAAATGGGAGAAACGAATCAATGAATTGCTACAGAATGTAGAGGTGATTGTTGATCCAGATGATGCTTCTCCACAAGGTCAGTTTGAAAAGATGCTTGATTCGTTTTTAACTGGTAAAGTGCAAGCAAGACATAAAGATGAAATTATGAACAGCAAACCTTGGCATGATCCAGATGAAGGTAAAGTATATTTTAGATCAGAGGATCTGTTTGTTTATTTGGAAGCTAAAAGATTTAGATATCCGAATCAGCACCAAGTTTGGTCCTGGCTTAGAACTTTAGGTGGAGATAGAAATACTTTTAGGATAAAATCAAAACCAGTAAAAGTTTGGTCAGTTCCTGCTCCAGATTTTTATGATGATGAACCACTGGATATTCCAAGTGAAATAGAGGAAGATTTTTAGATATGACAAAAACAAGAAAACTTGAAGAACCTATTGTTTGTTGTATGTGTGGAACGAATATATTTAATATAATGGATAGCCATAATCCAGAACCACTGTTTAAATATCCAGATAGATGCTGTAATGTATGTAATGAAAAAGTTGTATTACAACGAATCAAAGAAATGAAATTTGTCAGGGATATGTTTGAATGAATTGTTATGTTTGTGATGGCCCTCAAGTATTAATCTGGGGTGGTGATCAAGATTTGGAAGATGATGAAGAACATAAATATGTAACGAATTTGAGTTGTCCAAAGTGTGGATCTATCGTTTATGTTTATTGGTCAGATGAGAAAGGAAATGAAAATGAGACATGTGCAGATCATACTTGGACCCCCTGGAACAGGAAAAACTACAACTCTTCTGAATATAGTTGAACAAAGTTTAGCTAGAGGGATTGAGCCAGAAAGAATTGCTTATCTAGCCTTTACAAGAAAGGCAGCCCATGAAGCTCAAGAAAGAGCTATGGAAAAGTTTGGTTTTGATACTGGCAGGTTTCCATTTTTCAGGACATTGCATTCACTTGCATTTAAAAGATTAGGTTTAAAACGAGATGAAATAATGACCGATAAACATTTTAGAAATATCGGTAAGGCTATGGGTATTGAGTTTAAAGGTATTTACGATGAAGATCTTGGAGTTCATGTCGGCATGGGTTTGGGTGATAAGTGCTCTAGAGTTGAATCACTTTCTAGAGTTGGATTGAGGTCATTAGAAAAACAATACGAATATGTAAATGAAAATGATTTAAGTTTACATGCTGTTAAACAATACAGTGAATCTTTACAAAAATATAAGAAACAAAATAAACTATTAGACTTTACTGATATGTTGGAAAAGTTCCATGAGCCATTGCCTATAGATGTTTGTATTATTGACGAAGCTCAAGATTTAAGTTCCTTACAATATAAAATGGCAATCACTGCATCTGAATATGCAAAAGAAGTTTACATTGCAGGAGATGATGACCAAGCGATTTTTGGTTGGGCAGGTGCAGATGTTAAGAAGTTTTTGAGTTTAAGAGGTGATCAATTAATTTTACCACAAAGTTTTAGAGTTCCACATTCTATTTATAAATTAGCGATTGATGTCGTAGGTAGAATTAAAAACAGATATGTAAAACCATATACTTCAAAACTAGATAAAGGTGAGGTTGAAT
>MDTB01142285.1_pt1 | contig 13637 bp, 13 predicted proteins | sample 811161 | NCBI WGS metagenome assembly MDTB01 (sample SAMN05326650, study PRJNA326480) | marine metagenome | isolation source: seawater | place: Mediterranean Sea | collected 2009
GATTCGGTACTTATGGTCAAAAAAACCGGGTAGATACCGACAACTAATGTAACAGTATTTATCAATCGTCGTCGACAAAACACTACCGCCATTTTTCAAATACCAAGATGGATAGTCGGTGCCCCCACCAAAAAAAGATATTCTAAAGGGTGTTCTACTGATTATCACTGATAAAAAACTCTCGATTAATAGATCAAATCAAGCAGCATGTAGATTTGATTCTAGCAATTGCCTACGCAACTTGATTTTTGTCATATCACTAATATGTTCAGCTACATTTTGCCCAAATTTTTGCTTTACGAAATTTAGATAACTCTCATCCTTGTAATATTCCAGAAATGCCTCGTCTCTAAATTTAAGGACCTCACCAGCAGTCAAGGCCTCAGTCCTTAGAGGATGAGTCTCAAAACTATGTTGAGAGTAACCAATCCACGACGCTGGAAGAGTCCAATTTTTCGCTAACGCCATTTCATAGAGTTTTGACCCCGGATAAGCCATTGCACAATAGAAGTTTGCAAACTCACACTTTGCCTCTATCGCTAGCTCCAATGTCTCCCTCATAGTAGCATTAGTGTCATCGGGAAGGCCAAATATATAATTACCAATCACATTAATTCCTGCTGCTTGTATCTTTCGAACCACTGAGATTATTGCCTCGGTACCAAACCTACCCTTTTCAACGCCGTCTCTAACATGTTTACTTCCCGACTCAATACCCAAAGCCAGCCATCGGACACCAGCCATTTGCAATTTTTCCAAAAACTCATCCTTGACGGTATCAACTCGGGCATACGCCCAAATATTTAGATTGTATCCCCTTTGGATAATCCTATCGCAGATCCCAATCACATGTGATCTGTTAAGGACAAACATTTCGTCTACAAACTTTATGTTACGCACCCCATATTTATTAACCAGCAAATCAATTTCGTCAATAACAGTATCGGGAGACCACATTCGATAAGATGGCTTACCAAACGGGGCATTAATGCAACAAAAAGTGCATTTATAAGGACATCCCAGTGTAGTGTGCATGGAAATATACGGCTGCCTATTATTTATGTCCTCAAAACAGTGCCAATTATGTGCCCTATATTTATCCATCGGAAACAAGTTCCAAGCAGCTCCAGGCATTTTCTCATCAATCCCGTCCATTAACGAACCAGCCGGTGTGGACCTGATGCCATCTTCATCCTTATACCAAAGGCTAGGGATTTTTGAAAAATCTCGCACTTTCTCTTTGAGAGCAGCAGCCACCATTAGGATTGTTTCGGGTCCCTCGCGGTTGCAAACAAAATCAACATCCTCCTCTTCCATGGTTCTCTTCGGCAACGCAGATGGATGGGTTCCCGTCATAAGAATATTTGTATCCCCAGCCAATTGTTTAATTGCCCGACAGGTTTCACCCGCTGCGGTCATATTTTGAGTAGATGCCGACGGTTGAAAACCGTAAACAACCATAACAACCAGATTAACTTTGTAATCGGACACGATCATTTTAGCTACATCCTCGGGGCTCAAATTGTGAGCAGGGGCATCAACTAATCCAACACGCATTCCGTTTTTCATCAAATAGGTGGCAAAAAGACCTGCAAGAGAAGGCGGTTCTATAGCAGAAAACTTATTGCCCAGACTTTGATAAACAGCAGCTCTGCTACCTGGATTTACCAGAAGAACATCTAATTCTTCTTTACTTGTTATTTTAGTTGTTATCGCCACCCGTCGCCCCCGTATTAGTCTCTATTTTCACCCACTGGATGTATTGATGCAAATAAACTTGATACACACCCGCAATATACCCCACATATTGTAATATTTCCATATATGTACGCAATATGTGGTTATAATGGTGCGGTTTTTAGTATAATGATGTAGCAAGAATCAGAGTCGTTTTTTTTCTTGGGGCTTTTTTCGCCTCATTAATATATCTACAATTCCTTTATTTTAAACCGAGATAAATTTTATTTCTTAAACATCAGTTAACAAAAATAGCAGGCAACACAATATTATGGCAAAAATATTACTCACCGGAGGTGCCGGTTACCTAGGTTCAACGCTTTGTCAACACCTTTTAAGGTTAAATCATCGGGTTGTAGTTTTAGATAACTTTATGTTTGGGCAAAATAGCTTGGCTCATCTATGTAATGATCCCAATCTGGAGATTGTTAATGGGGATGTTCGCTCAAAAGACATTATCAAAAAGCTTCTAAAAACATCTGACATTATTATCCCACTAGCAGCGCTTGTGGGCGCCCCCCTATGCGCAAAAGATCCGGTGGGTGCTACATCTACAAATCGCGATGCAATCTTCACTATGTTGGAAATATTAGGAAAGGATCAAATCGTTCTGATGCCCACTACTAATAGTGCTTATGGCTCGGGGGACGAAAATAATTATTGCACGGAAGAGAGCCCCCTAAACCCAATATCGCTATATGCTAAAGAAAAAGTAGAAGTTGAAAAAAGATTGTTAGAGCATCCAAATGCTGTCAGCTTTAGACTGGCTACGGTGTTTGGTATGTCCCCGAGAATGAGGATCGATCTTTTAGTCAATGACTTTACCTACCGCGCGGTTAATGATCGTTTTATTGTTCTATTTGAAAGCAAGTTTAAAAGAAATTACATCCATGTTATCGACGTTACTAGGGCTTTCATTCACGCAATAGATAATTTTGCGATAATGAAGGGAGAAATATTCAATGTCGGCTTATCTGATGCCAACGTCTCAAAAGCTGAACTTTGTGAACGGATAAAATTGCAGCTGCCAGAATTTACCTATATTGACGCGCCTGTTGGGAAAGATCCTGATCAAAGAAACTACATCGTATCTAATAAAAAAATCGAGAAAACCGGTTATCAAACAAAATACAGCCTAGATGCTGGCATAGCAGAATTAATCAAGGGCTATGCGGGTATAAAAAACTCCAAATACGGCAACATTTGATCCAGGCTAGAATGAAGATCATCAAAACCAGTGAGAGAACTAACCCAAAAGTCAGCCTAATTCTTTTGGATTGGAACGTGAGAGAGAGTTTTCACTTTTTGAAATACCTCAGCACCCAAAGCCTTCCTCGCGATCAATTTGAAGTCATTCTTGTAGAATATTATTCTGGCATCTCAAAAGCAGCCCAAGACCACAGAGATCAAATAGATTGTTGGATGCTTCTTCAGATGCCTGAAGATCTCTATTACCACAAACATCTAATGTACAATGCCGGAATAATTGCAAGCCGTGGCGAAATATGTGTAATTTGCGATTCTGACGCAATGGCACGTCCAACTTTCATTAAAACCATCATTGACGAGTTTGAAAAAAATAAAAACTTAGTTTTACACATAGATCAGTTTCGTAATCAACGACAAGACTTTTACCCTTTTAACTACCCAAGCTTTGACGAAGTTTTAGGAGAAGGCTGCAAAAATAATATTAACGGTCAAACAAAAGGCTTGGTAGAGAAAACTGATCCTTTACACAACAGAAATTACGGAGCCTGTATGTGCGCCCCAAGATCTAAGTTAATAAAAATTGGAGGTGCCGATGAGCACATAGATTATCTTGGTCATATTTGCGGCCCATATGATATGACGTTTAGGCTGGTCAATGATGGTCTAAAAGAAATTTGGCATGAGAAAGAATTCACAATGCACACATGGCATCCAGGAGCAGCTGGAGTAGATAACTACTTAGGTCCTCATGATGGAAGACACGTTTCAACGACTTCAATTGCAGCACTTAATATGGGGCAAACTGAACCATTTGTGATAAATCCTGCGATATCTATGCTTAGAGATAATGGAAGCACCGACAGTAAAAATCTTTTAGGCACTTTAATAAATCCACAATATCTCGAATCATGGAAAAGAGTAAACTTAGATAAGCTTGGCAAACATTATTTTGAGGCTAAGCCTAGCGAAATATCGATATTACACCATCGAGGATTTAGGGTAACCCATAATGAGGGCAAGACTCATGGATTTATAGTTGGAAAATCGTATAACCTTGCCTTTTTAGAAACTGACCAAAGTATTTTTCCAATCTCTGGAACGTTTTCCGAGGTAATAAAAAAACTTAATAGAGCACTCACGCTCAAGGTGACAATATTATTATTATTGACACGGTTTTGCTTCAAAGCTCGGTTGGGATTGGCTCATTTGCAACATTACATTGCCACACGATACTATTTTGCAAAAAAATCACTATCTGCACAAAATAAAAAATCTAGTACAACGAAAAGAAGATCGCCTAAAGTTAAAGACAGCTACCAAATAACCTCCCTCAAAAAACGTTTTCGTCATTTTGCCACCCGAATTGATCAATTTAATCGAGAAGCATCGTTCTTGTGCGAGGGCTTAGATCGCCTAATTCTTTTTCTTTTGACCTATCAAAATAAACTACGAATTGAAAAAAAATCTGTATTGTACGTCCACAGTAGAAGTGTAAAATTATGGACAACGTTTCTAGGGAATATTCGGCTTCTACCGAAGATGGAAATTAGATTAATAGAGAATCTAGACGATGTGCATGTAGCATTTGGTGAAGAAAAGACAGATAACACAAATAAACAACTTCTGATCTCCTCTCTTTTGTTTTCCCGGTTTTACTCGATAATCGCAGAATTTAAAAAAAGAACAAAAGATAATGTTATTGTCATATAAAAATCGTTTTGCACTCCCGGAAAAGTAAATGCGAGACCTACATCAAGTTAAAAACTGGATAGACCTAATCACAGTTCTGGTCCAAAAAGAACTGAAAGTCCGTTACAAAAGCAGCATGTTAGGGTATTTCTGGGCTTTGGCTAACCCTTTTGCTTTCGCTCTTGTCTATTGGGTCGCTTTTAAATTAGTTATGCGCGTACAAATGGAAAACTATACAATGTATTTGCTGACTGGTTTATTTCCTTGGCTTTGGCTAAGCATAGGAATTAATAGGGCAACGCAAAGCTATATCGATAACGCAATGCTTATAAAAAAAATTGCGATCACCAGAGCTATAATTCCATTAACTAACGTCGTACAAGAGATGGTGCATTTTATATTTGCATTACCTGTATTTATTGTTTTTTTAATAGTTGCGGACAATATGTCGATTCATATATCGTGGGCTTGGCAAATTCCTTTGATGGTTATCCTACAATTCTTCTTTGTGTACCCAATGGCTCTTGTATTTGCGCTTACAAATGTTTATGTGAGAGATATCAGCTACGTGGTTGGCATAGGATTTTCACTACTTTTTTTTATTACCCCAATGGTATACCCAATAACCATGGTGCCAGAAGCCTATCGTTTTTATTTCGAACTTAATCCAATCCACGCGCTGATGAGCTGTTGGCGGGGAGTATTTCTTGAAGGATCCTTGCCTATTCAAAATCTCCTGTATTGCGTAGTCTTTTGCGCAATAACAGGATTTATTTCTATCGCAACATATCAAAAAATAAAATTTAGAATTGGCGAACTTCTATGACAAACATAATCGAATGTCATAATGTTTGGAAACAATATCGCAAAAATAATGTGCTAGGGATTAAAGAATTTATCCTTCGAGGCAGGCGAAAACCTCCTAATCGTTTTGACCGTGACTGGGCTTTACGTGAAATTTCATTTTCAGTTAGAAGTGGTGAGGCGTTAGGAATTATCGGACCAAATGGCACGGGTAAAAGCACACTACTAACACTACTGCTTGGGACCATCTTCCCCGAAAGAGGCGAGATAATTACAAAAGGGAAAATAGCTTCGTTAATGGAGATAGGTGCAGGTTTTCACGGCGAATTAACGGGAAGGCAGAACATATTATTACACGGAGTTATTTTGGGGATGTCTCGAGAAGAAATAAAAAAATCCACAGCTGAAATTATAGAGTTTTCTGAAATTCAATCTGCCATTGATGAGCCGCTTCGGACATACTCCAGCGGTATGATCGCTCGGCTGGGATTCTCAATAATTATACATGCGACCAGCGACATCTTGTTAATAGACGAAGTTCTAGCAGTTGGCGACGAGAAATTCCAAAAGAAATGTATTAATTACTTAAATCATTTTAAGCAAAACGGTGGGGCAATTGTAGTTGTTTCACACGATATGAATGAACTGGCGTCACTTTGTCAGAGTGGCATTTGCCTAAATATGGGTAAAATAGTGCACTATGGGCAAATTGATAAAGTTATAGACCATTATGAAAACATGGACTATTGATGGAAGTTGAGGCCAACCAAATAATTTCCCTATTACTTCCAACTAGAGGACGAAAAGAAAAATGTTTGAGGTTTCTAGATAGCTTAGCCAACACGGCTGCAAGGCCTGAAAAAATCGAGATTGTATTACGTGTTGATGAAGATGATACGGAGAGTCATAACATTTCGCATGACCATCTTCATACCAAAATGATAATTGGACCCAGGCAAACAATGGGACAATACAACACCGATTGTCTCCATAAGTCGTCCGGGGCTATCATATTTCTTGTTAATGATGACATTGAAGTAAAAACTGATGGTTGGGACAGAGACGTCGTTGATATGCATCGCCAATACTCCGACGAAATCTATTTAGGCTATCCCAATGATATGTTTAAAAAAGAGAAACAACCGACTTTTCCAATCATTTCAAAACAATTAAGTGCCCTGTTAGTCGACCCGTTTCCTGATTCCTATAAAGGATCATTCATAGAGTACCATTTGCTCGACATTTTCATGCGTTTAAAAAAAAGAGGGTTTAATAGAATTCACTTTCTGGAGAATACCATATTTGAACATCAACACTATCGGTTAGGAAAAGGCACTTTTGACGAGACTTATAAAAGCCGGGACCGTTTTGGAGATGACATGGTTTTTATCTCTGAAAATGAAAATAGAAAATTTCAGGCAGGTAAAATAATTCAATATTTAGAACACAAAAACTACAAATTAAAGACTTACTCGCTACCAACCCGCAGAATTTCTAATCGACCATTTTTCAAGTACCTGATGGAAACGGCCTTCGTTGAAAAAGAGCTTCCTATGAAATGGAGATTCTTCTTGTTATGGTGGTTTACGGCTCGGTTTGTTGCTAAGCTTTTTAGTAGTCAGCTAATAAATAAAATCATAAACCGAAAAAAAATGGGCGATAATAGCCCTACATAGTTTATTACTCGTAAGTTATCTCCTATTGAAAAAAAATAAACTATCCCCATCTATAATTGGACAGTAATTTTATAAATAAATTAATATCATTTTTATTGCTTTTTTAGGAGAATAGTAATATGAATACCACGAATTTAGGCAACTTATACCAACCCACCATAGAATTAGATAACCTCGCATTAAGCTTAGATAATTACTGGATAAGCGGCAACGACGCCGCTAACCACCCCCCCTACAACATAACATCTTGCGACAAGGGAAACTTTGAAATCTCGATTGCGGTAGCGGGGTTTAAGCGAAACGAACTAGATGTTCAAATTGAAGATGAATCCCTTACCATATCGGGGAAGAAAAAAGATACAGATCCATCAGTGAATTATCTCCATAGAGGTTTTATAAACAAAGATTTTCACCAACAATTCAAACTTGCTGAATTTGTAAAAATTAAAGATGCAACGTTAGACAACGGATTATTAATAATATCGTTAACTAAAATTATTCCGGAAGAACTTAAAGCCAGAAAAATTGCTATCAGGGTCGGTAACAAAAAAGATGAGCAAGTAAAGTCACATTAAAAAAACAAATGAGTGGAGGGACCTTTTATCCCTCCGCCCTTTCAATCTATTAATGTTAAGTCAGTGCAAGACGCGGCAGAAAGCCGCCCATTACTTTTCCAGTAGACCATTTTATCTAACATGTTGATGTCCAATTCATTATTGTTCCAAATGACTCGTATTGAATCTGGAGACGTTTTAGCAACCTCAACCTCCTTTATATGATTAAACTCGGTATCATAAAACTTTCCTCGCTTTACAAAATCTGGATCTAGTAACACAGCCAAGCATCTGTTTGATTTTAGTAAATCTGGACATAATAAATTAAGGATACGTTTTTTTTTACTATGTGGAGGCGAAATAAAAATATTTATATCCACAACTCCCTTACGACTTTTCACATCACAATCAGGGATAAATTTAATAGGATCATCATGAGCCAAAGCATTGCCTAGATTAAATGCCAGAATACCGATAGCTATCAGTGTTATTCGAGCTTTTTCTTTGGAAAACCTCTTTTTTTTCTTGCTAACCATTTTCTGCACTCCCTCATCTTCCGGACTATTAAAAAAAGCAAAGAAACTTCCAAAGTTTATAAAAAAGGTTCAGCCCTCAAATAAATCAACTACAGCTCTGCAAGATAAACTCCGCCTTTTATCCATTTGCCCTCTTCTCTTCTAATACCTTGAATGGAAAAACTCAATTTATTAAAGCCATATTGATCAAGCAAACGATCAATATAATTCTGTGGATGAGCATATCGCCCGCTAGGCAGCAAAACATAGGATTCCGCCTCTATATGCTCTGTGGAAAATACGAAAATACCTTTTTCGCGAGAACATTTTCTCACATTCTTAAAAACCTCATTCAAATCCCCTAGATAAATAAAAACATCAGCAGACACAAAAAAATCAAAACTATCCTTACGTTTGGCTAAAACCTCATTTATCTCACCTAAAACAAGTTCCTTGTATATTTTTTTTTCTTCAGACTTTTGAAGCATTTTCTCTGACACATCAATTCCGACCATTAAATTTACAGCATCGGAAAAAACTTCTCCACAGATACCTGTACCGCAGCCAATATCAAGACCTTGTTGAAATTGCTGTTCCCTACTCCAGGAGTCGACCGTCTCTCGTAAAATTAAAGGCATTTTATACCCTAATTCGTCAACCAAATGTGATTCAAACCTAGCCGCATAATCATCAAACACCTCTTTTACGTATTGAGTGGGAGCTCGTTCGGTTGTTTTTCCTAAAATTGCATTTAAATTATGCTGAGTAGTTAAGTCATCAGGGTCAAGTCTCAAAGCTTTTTTATAATATCTTACCGCTTCCTTTACTTCGCCGGAATCCTTGAAAAGATTACCTAAATTAATGTATGCCTCAGTCATTTTAGAATCTAGCTCTAGCGCTCTTTGAAAGTTTTTTTTTGCGGATTTTGTTTGTCCTAATTCAAGCTTTACATTACCAATATTGTTGTATGCTGGAGCTAACAGTGAATCATATTTTAGTGCCTTTTTATAACTTTTGAGAGCACCCTCTAAATTCCCCTCCGCATGTAGAAGATTACCTATATTATTGTGAGCTTCTGCAAAACGGGGGTCAACTAAAAGACCTGCTTTATAACTTCTCATGGCTTCACTAATTCTGCCCTCCTGCTCTAACGCAAGACCAAGTTCATTGTGAGTGCTTGAACAAGTCGGGTTAATTAGAATTGCTCTTTCAAAATAAAAACAAGCAAGCCTATAATCACACGCTTCTAATTGAGCTTCCGCCAACGCTAAACAGTCTTCAAAGTTCTCCGGACACTCATCGACTAAATTTACCGGCGAGTTACTTGATTGGTTATTTTTTTCCACTTGAAAAAACTGTTTTTTATAATTCAGGTTTTGTTATGTGAAGGTAAAGGTTAACTACCTAACAAATAATTTTTCACTAATTGATTCCAAAACCTCACTCCGTATGGAATAGCGGTATCATTAAAATCATATTTTGGATTATGTACCATGCACGATCCAACCCCATCACCGTTCCCTATAAAAATATAGGCTCCCGGCTTGCTTTCAAGAATAGCCGCGAAATCCTCAGATCCCATAACTGGATCAATTTGGTCGTTGACTCGATCCGCCCCCACAACATCTATAGCTGCGGCTACAGCGTGAGATACGTCTCCCGGATTATTCATGAGAACAGGACACACTTCTTCGTAATCAATTTTGAAGGTTCCACCAAATCCATCAACCACACCTTTCACAAGTTGATAGATTTTTGATCGTATTTTCTTGCGACTTTCTGAATTCAACGATCTAACCGCACCCTTCATCGCGGCTCTGCCTGGAATAACATTATAGGATGGTTCGCCACTATTAATATGGGTAACGCTAACAACAGCTGAATCAATCGGGTTGATAGCCCGACTAACTATTGTCTGTAAGCTTGTCACAACCTGCGATGCAATGACTATGGGATCAATGCCCTCATGAGGTAAAGCCCCGTGCCCCCCTACGCCTTCCACAACAATATCAAATTTATCAAAAGAGGCGAGCATGGGCCCCTTACGTATAGCGAAATGCCCAATTGGCAACCCAGGCCAATTATGCATTCCAAAAAAAGCGTCCGCGGGCGCTATATCGAATAATCCATCATCGATCATCCGGTAAGCTCCATCTAGGTGCTCCTCAGCTGGCTGAAATACGAAATAGACCGTACCATCAAAATCCTCTGATGCAGATAACAATTTCGCTGCCCCCAAAAGCATAGCTGTATGTCCGTCGTGACCGCACGCATGCATTTTTTTATCAATGACTGATTTATATGGTAGCTCTGACTCTTCAGAGAGAGGTAAGGCATCCATATCCGCTCTCAATCCGATCGATTTTTTTCCCTCACCTTTTCGAAGAACGCCGATCACTCCAGTTCCGCCAATACCCCTGAAAACCTCGATGCCTGCATCAGTCAAAACTTCTGCAATGAGGTCCGATGTTCGCAACTCTTCATAAGCAAGCTCGGGATGGCGGTGTATTTTATGCCGCCATACTGTTGCTTCTTTTGTAATATTCTCTAGCACGGCTGATGTCGACATTATTGACCCCTTAGAAATTTCTTCATCTATTATCTTCTCCATATTTATTAATTAGCGGCCTGCGATAGATTAAATCGCACTCCACCAATGTAAACGTAGTTATCTCCAGACACGAACTCACTCTTTGTCGCTTTTTCTAGGACGCGCTTTATATTTTTAACTTCAATATCAACTTCAGCCAACCCGGCCCCACGATTATCTTTTGTCGCAAAAAACTTTAAGTGAGCATTTGCAAAAGGTAAAACAAACTCAGATGAATCAGGTGCCAGTGAAATTCCGCTTACTGCACTCCAATGCGATGCTAATTTCTGCGGCTGTTCACTTTGAATTCCTACCGCCGTGACGCGAAGGACGCTACTAGTATGGTGATCCTCTTGCCAACCTGCTCCGCCAGCCGGATGCCAACTTCCGGAAAAGTCACTCTGCACATCCCAATCAACCTCAAAAAAAGCCCCCCCCATATCTCTGGGATGCAACTGCATGCAATGAAATTCCTCGTTATTTGATTGCCACGCGACTCTTACCTCAGCTTTTTGAGCATTTTGAAGAACTAAATCTTGCTCTTTTTTTGTCGCTACTTGACAAATAACCATGTATCCGCCGTCACCTTTACGACGGTCCAGATATCGCCCCGCAGCCGTATTTTTCTTTACAGGCGCGACGATCTCCAAAAAATTAGTGCCTACCGGTAATAAAACATTATGTAGTCCAAATTCCCCCACACCTGGATCAGTGTAACAGGGTCTAAGCTCTAGAAGCCTAGTTAATCCATCCAAAACTGGTTCTAACTCCCGTGCTACTAGGCAAATCTGTCGAAGGTAAATATTCGGACTCCCTTGCATTTTTTCTAGCGGCCCTTAAAAATAGGTTTTTTCTTTTGGGTAAACGCTTCCGCCGCACCCTTATGATCCTCAGTATCAAAGCAATGGACATGGTGAGTAGCCTCGAGATCCATGCACTGCACAAGGTCACCGGTTGAGATTGCTCGATTGAAGTTTTCCTTCATATATCGATATGCTATGGAGGGTCCACAAGCTAATCTTTGCGCTATTTGTACTGTTTTGCTTTTAAGTTCCTCAAAGGGGCATAACCAGTTGACAAGCCCAGCCTTCAAAGCACTTTCTGCATCTATTCTATCTGATAAAAAATACATCTCACGCGCCTTGGCTTGCCCGACCAATTGACTAAGCAAGAAAGTGCCACCGTAATCTCCTGACAGGCCGACCTTTGCAAACGCCGTGGTCACGACCGCATCCTCTGACATGATCCTGAGATCACATGCTAATGCCAAGGATAATCCCGCCCCAGCCGCCGCCCCCGATATCGCAGCTATGGTCGGTTTAGGCATTTCATAAAGTCTTCCTGATGTCATTCGTTGGGATAGTCGTTGTTTATAAATTTTTTGATCTATCCCCATTGGCTTCTCTGTCGAAGACAAAGCCTGAGCCGCAAACGCCTTAACATCACCACCCGCACAAAATCCCTTACCAGCCCCCGTCAATACAACACATCTGACTTCCGGGTTCGTCTCGGCCTCAGCAAGAACTGAATCCATTGAAGATAACATCTCTGAAGTCAAAGCGTTTTTAACCTCCGGTCGATTCATCATGATCGTTAGAACATTAGCCTCTAAACTGGCATTCAGAACATCAGTTCCTGTATCGATAACTTCTTTTACCATTAAGCTTGCTCCTAAAAACTAGTTTTCTTGTTAGCACATAGGCTATTAACTCTAAGTATACGGCATCTACAAAATTTATAAGATCTTTTCACAGCCTGTTAAGTCTTGTATAAATAGATTATATTCATTTTTTCACTCAAGTAAAAAATCAAGGGAAAACTTATCATGATTTATGATGAAATTAAGTATGAAGTCGCAGGCAAAATAGCTACGGTCACGTTAAACAGACCACAACAGCTTAACGCTTGGACGCACAAAATGGAGGACGAAGTCCACCATGCCATGACGACGGCAAATCAAGATAAAGCCATAGCAGTTATTATTCTAACTGGAGAGGGCCGAGGTTTTTGCGCTGGGGCCGACATGGGCAATCTAAATAATTTGCAAGAAAAAGGAGGGGCCTTAGGACCCAAATCAGACAGTACACGAGCAGTCAACAATGCTATAACGAACGGCTTACAACTTTCGGCTGATTTCTCAATGCGTTACACCTATTTTCCTACTATTGCAAAACCGGTAATAGCTGCCATTAATGGGCCAGCTGCCGGGCTAGGTTTGATTATGGCACTATACTGCGACATGAGATTCGCCTCAGAGGCAGCTGTTTTTTCGACAGCTTTCGCAAGACGTGGATTAATTGCGGAGCACGGGATATCATGGATTTTACCCAAACTGGTTGGACACGCAAACGCACTCGACCTTTTACTATCAGCTCGTAAAATCGAGGCACAAGAAGCCAAAGCTATGGGGCTTGTTAATAAAGTTTTTTCGGCAGATCATTTTATAAAGGAAGTGAACGAATATGCAAATGAGTTAGCTCACTTATCATCTCCTCGTTCTGTCCGCATAATGAAAAAACAGGTTTATTCAGCAATGATGCAACCACTAGAGCAATCCGTGCTTGTTGGAAACAGCGAAATGCCGGCAAGTTTTGAGTCTGATGACTTTAAAGAGGGAGTTGCTCATTTCATTGAGAAAAGGAACCCCAAGTTTACGGGAGAATAAATCAAACAAAATATGTCTTAGACTTTTTCAGAAAAACAACTTTTCAATTCAATTCGCATCATGTTTGAACTATCTAATAATTATGAATTAAAATATTTAACTTAATACTACATATAAGGTAAGCATAATGATCGAGATAAACCAAAATATTATTACCTCTGATGGGGAGATGGATACCTTCATTGTTCATCCGGATGA
>MDTB01091295.1_pt1 | contig 13636 bp, 15 predicted proteins | sample 811161 | NCBI WGS metagenome assembly MDTB01 (sample SAMN05326650, study PRJNA326480) | marine metagenome | isolation source: seawater | place: Mediterranean Sea | collected 2009
CTATGAAACTAAGATTTTTGGACCTGATAGAGTTAAAGTCCAAGGAGTTTTAGTATCTTTATATAGAAACTTTTAAAAAAATAGTCTAAAAATCACTGATGTTAAAAGTAGCAACACGATTTGCTCCCTCACCTACTGGGGCTCTTCATATTGGAGGATTAAGGACTGCCTTGTTCAATTGGTTATTTTCAAAAAACCAAAAAGGAACATTTCATCTTAGAATTGAAGATACCGATAAAAAAAGGTCTAAAGATGAATATAAAAATCAAATCGTTAAATCTTTAAAATGGATTGGTATACAATACGACGGCGAAGAGTATATTCAATCTACTAAAATTAGTGATCACATAAAGATTGCTAATGAATTATTAAAAAATGGTAATGCTTATAAGTGTTATTGTTCTAATGAAGAGATAGAGAATCAAAAGAAGAGAGCCAGACAAAGAAAGCTTCCATATATCTATGATAGAAAGTGGAGAAATCTTACTGAAAAAGATGCACCTAAAGGTATCGAGCCAGTAATTAGATTTAAAAGTAAAATTGAGGGAAATACAATTCTTAGAGATTTAGTACAAGGTGATGTTGAAGTCGAGAATAAAACGATAGAAGATTTTATAATTTTAAGAAATGATGGTACACCAACATACAATCTTTCTGCAACAGTAGACGACCACAAAATGGGCATGACACATATTATTAGAGGTGATGATCATAAAATAAATAGTATTAAACAAATACAAATCTATAAAGCTATGTCATGGGATATACCTCAGTTTGCTCACATCCCTTTAATTCATACAATTGAAGGAAAAAAACTATCAAAGAGAGATAATGCCTCAACCCTAGATGATTATTCAAAAATAGGAATTATGCCTGATGCTTTAAGGAATTACCTGCTTAGACTAGGATGGTCACATAAAGATAAAGAAATATTTACTTTAGAAGAAAGTATTAAATTTTTTAATTTAGAGGGCATAGGTAAATCTCCATCAAAGTTGGATATGAGTCGGATTTTATCAATGAATGAACACTATATTAAATCAATGAATGAAGATATATTACATGCGAATCTAGTTAATTATTGTGAAATATACAAAGAAAAAATACATTCAGAAAAAGAGACAAAAGTAAAAGCATCGCTATCTTTTTTAAAAAATAAAGCAAAAACTTTAGAAGATATCTACAATAACGCTAAATATATAATTTTTGATGAAGTAAAATTAGATGAAAATAATTTAAAATTAATTGATGATAAAGCAAAAAAAATAATCAGTGATTTTCAAAATGAATTTAAAAAATTAGAAAATTTGAGTAGAGATAACTTAGAACCAATAATCAACAATATAATAAAATTAAATGAAACAAATTTTAAAGGTGTGGGGCAACCTTTAAGAGTAGCCTTGACAGGATCAAAATTTGGTCCAGGCTTATACGATATTATTATATCACTAGGAAAAAATACCGTTGAAAAAAGGTTAGGAAAGATACTCTAACAAAATTGAACTGGCTTCATCTGCAGATGAACTTTTAGATCTTATGCCATCCAAAGTTTTAGAACATTCAACTAATTGTTTTTTAATTAAATCAGGATTTTTTAATAAATAAATTACAGACTTATAAATTTCATCTGCATTACATTCATTTTGTAATAATTCTGGAATAATTTCTTTATTGTTAATTATATTAATAATATTTGCAAATTTTACATTTACTAACATTTTAAAAATTAGAAAATTAATAAAACTAAGTTTATATATAATTATTGATGGTATATTAGAATTACAGATTTGAAGTGAGACAGTACCAGATTTAGAAACAGCAAAAATAGAATTTGATAAAACTTTAGATTTGATATTTTCATCAGATATAACATCTAAATTGTTTATATTTGATTTTTTTATGTATTCAAAAATTAAATCTCTATTTTCTTCAGTAGCATGAAAATAAAAAAAGTAATCATCGTGTTTTTTATTTATCAATTTTATAAAATCAATTAATATAGGTAACAAAACATTTGTTTCAGATCTTCTACTACCAGGAAATAAGGATATAATTTTTTTATCTTTGGGTAGAATATTGTCAATTATTATTTTACTGTTTTTAATTTCAATTAAGGGATGACCTACAAAAGTATTTTTTATATTCTCTTCATTAAAATACTTTCTTTCAAAGTCAAATAATAAAAGCATATGATCAATAAATTTTTTTATCTTCTTAACTCTATTTTTTCGCCATATCCAAATTTGAGGAGCCACGTAATGAATTGTTTTTATATTTTTATTTATCTTTTTTACTCTTTCAGCAACTCTAAGTGTAAAATCTGGACTATCGATGCTAAACAATATGTCAGGATTAAATTTTATAATTTCATCGATAGTTTTATTAATTTTAGATTTGATTTTAAAAATATTAAGTAAAACACTAGTAAAACCAAGGAAAGTAATATCCTTTAAATCAAATATAGAATTAATACCTAAATTTTTTAAATGCGTTCCACCAACTGATAAGTATTCAATTTCAGTTTTTTTCATTTTTAACTTTGAAATGACCATTGAAGCAAGTTTATCACCAGAAGGCTCACCTGTTAGTATAAAAATTTTTTTCATATAACGTTAATAAAAATCTTATTTTTATTTGCAAAACTAATCACTTTTTTTTTATCTAAAAAAATATTTTTTTTGGACATTAAAACAACACCCTTTAAACCATGTTTTTTAATATCTTTTAATGTTTGAAGCCCTATAGTTGGTAAATCCATTCTCATGTCTTGTTTTTTTTTTGGAAGTTTTATCAAAATACCTTTTAAGTTTTTTTTCAATTTTGATAACATTTTTTTTGTGCCCTCTTTGCCTTCTTTTGCAACAATTTTACCATCCTTAACAACAAGTGCTTGTATATGGTCTAAATTATCTATTTTATTAAAATATCTTTGACCTTTTTTTATAGAGACAAGATCTTGTTTAGTAGGTTTAATTTTAGAGTAATTTCCCTTTTTTAATGAAAGTTCAGGATTGTAAAATATGGAACTAATGACTTTAATTTTTTCCTTATCTAAAATATTAATGATTGATTTAATTATTGCTGCATCACCTATCTTTGATGCTTTAATTACACTCGGCATGTAGTAAATACCTTTAAAATCTAGTCTTAAAGATGAAAAGTTGGGTTTTGCAATTTTTCCTGCAAACAATACTCTACTTGATTTTTTCTTTTTAATTAAGGAAATTATTTTTCCAAATTGACCTATACTAATTCTGTATGAGTTTTTTTCTTTCTTAAACTTATTATGTTTAGAAAAATCAATTATTATAAATTTTTTTTTATTCTTTTTAAGTTTAGATAATACTATATTTGGAAAATCGGTATCTCCTAAAATTAATGTTAGCATTATTTTTCATAAAAATTAAAATTGATGACGACTCTTATATTTTCATCAGTACAATCCACTCCACAATGCTTTTGATGACCATCAAATATTACTATTCTATTAGCTTTGCTAGAAACTTTTTTACCATTTTGAAATAATGTACCACCGTTGTTATCATTACAATAAAATACTGCTGTTTTCATGTTCTCTAACTTTGTATCGGTATGCATGAGTGATTGATTATTAGTTTCTTTCTTGGTTGTTAGATTTGCTTTGACTCTATATGTAGATTTTGGATCAATTTTTTTTAGGATTGGTAATATAATCTTATAATAAGGTGAAACTATTTTTCCACCATCATCAACAAATAAATGTGTAAATTGAAAATCTCCATCATTAATTTCAGATTTACCATTAATAAAATTCCATGGAAATTTTGTTTCAAGTATTACTTGTAATATTCTGTAAAATGTTTCTTGGTCTAAAAAATTATCAATTGTTTTCATTATTTTAAAAATGGACTACATATAGGTCTTTTTTTATCTTCCGTTAAAAATTTTACAACATCTTTTACAAGTTTAGAATTTTTTAATTCTAAATTTAAATTTTCAATATTTGCAGTTAAATTCTCGTTTTTAAAGATTTCTTTATAAGCATCATTTAATTCCATGATGATTTTATTTGAAAAATTTTTTCTTCTCAAACCTATTATATTAATACCTTGTAAAATACTTCTATTACCATGCACTATTCCATATGGTATAACGTCTCTAACAACACCACACATGCCACCAATCATTGCTGATTTGCCAATTCTTGTAAATTGTTGAACTGCTGAATTTCCACCTATAATTACGTCATCATAAATTTTAGCATGGCCTCCCAAAGGAACATTATTAGCTAAAATAACATTATTTCCAACATAACAATCATGCGCAACATGTGAAGAAACCATAAACAAACAATTATTTCCAATTTTTGTTACACCTCCTCCTCCAACTGTCCCTGGATTAATTGTTACATACTCTCTAATGAGATTGTTATCACCTATAAGTAATTCGGTTTTCTCCCCTTTAAATTTTAAATCTTGTGGGTGGTTTCCAATTGATGCAAATGGGTAAATCTTATTGTCTTTTCCAATCTTTGTATTTCCTACAATTGAGACATGGTTTTGAATATTTGTATTTTCTCCAATTTCTACATCTTCTCCAATAAAGGAATAAGCTCCAATTCTGACATTTGAAGAAATCTTTGCCTTTGAATTAATTATTGCTGTTTTATCGATCATTTATTTTCTCTTAAAAATTCCCTAATATTTTTAGCTGGATATCCCATGACTTTAGAATTATCTGATATATTTTTTATTACACCACTACCGCCTGCAATTTCAACATTATTACCTATTTTAAGATGACCAGAAATACCTGCCTGTCCTCCAATTTTCACATTGTTGCCAATTATAGTACTTCCAGCTATACCAACTTGACCAGCAATTATGGAGTTATCACCAATTTTAACATTATGAGCGATATGAATTTGATTATCTAGATATGTATTTTTTCCAATTATAGTATTAGACATAGACCCTCGATCAATAGTAGCACCACATCCAATCTCAGAATTTTCACCTATAACTACTATACCAATATGAGGGTATTTAATATTTTTCGAACTATTTAAAAAAAAACCAAATCCTTTTTTTCCAATAACACAATTATCTAAAATATTGACATTATTTTTGATTAAAGAATTTCTAATTATAGAATTTGATCCTATAGAACAATTGTCTCCAATTTGAACATTTTTTTCAATTATTGAGTTATGACCTATAAAACAATTTTTTCCAATCTTAACATTTTCACCTATTAAAACATTTTTTCCGTATCTTACATTATCTTTAAAAAAGCTATTTTCAATATTTATAGTTTTTTGATCAAAATTATCTATTACAGAATTAGGGTAAAATTTTTCTGTTATTTTTGCTGTTGCAATTAAAACATTATCTACAATTATTGGTTTACAATAAGTTGGTAAATCATTTTTAAGTGCGTCTGTTGTAATACAAAATGAAGCCTTAGTACTAAGCGCTAATTTCTTATATTTTTTTGAATGAAAAAAAGTTATACAGTCTTCCTCTGCAGAAACCAAATCTTTAACATCAATTACAGATCCAAAATATTCAGAATAGGTTTTGCTAGAACTTATTAGCGATAGAATATTCTTTATTTCAAAAGGACCTTTGTTATCAAAAAAAGGATTTTTCATAATTGCTTTTTATCAAAGCTTGATGTTGTTTGTTATCAAGATTTATTGCTAATTATTTCTTATCTACAATAGTGGCAGACCAAATGGCATCAGCCATTTTTTTTTCTCCTACAAAGGCTTCTCCTTGATATTTCCAAACTCTTCCATGAGATCTTATTGCTTTTATCTTCAACAATAGTTTACAATCAGGCACTACAGGATTTCTAAATCTAGCTTTTTCCACACCCATCAAAAAGACAAGTTTATTTGCATACGTTGATTTATCTAAACCATGAGCTGTGAGTGCAGCCGCGGATTGACCAAATGCCTCAACTATTAAAACACCTGGCATTACTGGCTGATCTGGAAAATGCCCTTGAACAAAAAAACTATCTTTTTTAACATTAACAACACCAATCGCAGAATCCAATTTTTTAATATCATAAAGTTCATCTATTAGAAGCATTGGCTTTCTATGAGGTATTAAGTTTTCAATTTGATTTTTATCCAAAATCATTATCTATTTATAGTTAATGTTAGTTAAATCTAAAATATCTTTAGAAATATCATATTGATCTTTTGCAAAATATACAATCTCTTTATTTAAAACAATATCTATAGAATTTTCTTTCATATAATTTTCTAACAAAGGATTAATCAACTGCACTAGTTTATTCATTTCCTCATTTCTTCTTTGATTTAATTCATTTGATAATTTAATCTTCAATTTATCGTATTCTTTTGCTTTTGTATTATGTGCAGAAATTTTTTTTTGAATATCCTCTTTTGAGGCGATATTTTTGATTTTATTAATTTCTTCAATTTCTTGTTTTAATTTGTTTTGATATTTTTTGAGATTGTCTATATTTTTTTTATTTAAACTATTTAATTCTTTGAGAACTTTTTTACCGATATTTGAATTATTAATTACATAATTAAAATCCATATATACAATCCTATCATTTGAATATGAATTTCCATGATAAAAAAAAACTATTATAATTAGCAAAATAAATCTTTTACTAAACATTAAAATGTAGTTCCTAGATCAAATCTAAAAGACTCTGTTTCATCAGTGTTTGCTTTGGATAATGTTTGAGACAAAGAAAAAGATAATGGTCCAATAGGAGTAAACCAGTCAACACCGAAACCATAAGAGCTCCTTATTTTATTTGACTCATCAATTGAGGAGTCGTAATCAACACCCCAAACATTAGCGGCATCAAAAAATATTAAAAAATCTGTATTTTGAGCATTTTCTAAAAAATTTGGTAAAGTGCTAGATATATTGATTGCAGATGCATAATTACCACCTATAAAATCCGTTCCATCTTTTGGTCCAACTCTTCCAAATTTAAAACCTCTCAATCTATTTGATGGTATATTCAATCTTTCAGATAATTTAATATCTTCATCTTTAATAGAATTCGCTGCACTAACATAAAAAGATAGTGTTGTTATATTTTCTTCGTACAGTTCTGTGTAATATTTATAATCATACGTATTCTTAAGTGTATTTGTGTCGCTTATAATAGGTAAATTAAGAAAATAGATGCTTCTAAAACCATCTGATGTTTGAAATTTTTGATTTCTTTTATCATAGTCAAATTTAAGATTTACGAAAGAATCCCAGTAATTACCCTCTTGTTTTTTCATATTTGCTGATGCTGTTCCATCAGTTTCAATCTTTTCATAAAAGTTTGATGATCCAACACCAATTTTAAAATCATCAAGATACTCAAAAGTAGTTCCAAATAAAAAACCATTTCTATTTGTTTTATATCCGTAATCATCAAGTTTATCTGTTTCAAGTGCTTCAACAGAAGCATAAATTGATTTGTCACTATTTAAAAAATTTGGATTTGTGACTGAAAATTTACCCTTCAAAGTTTCACTACTTAATGTAATATTGCTGTCTAATCCAATTCCCCTACCCAAAAAATTATTTTCTTGAACCCCAAATCCAATTGATTTGCCTGAGGTTCCAACACCAGCAGAGGCTGTGATCTCACCAGTTGCTTTTTCCTCAACTGTGATATCAATTATTTTCTGATTATAGCCTGATCCATCCTTTACAACACTATTTACGTTCTTAAAAAAATTAAGATTTTTCATATTATTTACAGACTTATTCTTTAATATTTCATTGTATGGATCTCCTTCATCAAGTTCAAATTGGTTACGTATTACGCTTTCTTGCGTGACGTTATTTCCAAGAATATTAATTCTTTCAACAAAAAATTTTTCTGTTTCGATTATTTCAAAAGTAAGATTAAGTACATTGTCGTTTATTTTTTCAATAACTTGGACATCAACACTTTCATATTGTTCCTCTAAAGCCAATAAATCTATTTCTTCTAATATTTTTTCAATTGAATTTATTGAATAAGGTTCGTTTTTAAGTTTTTTTAATAATTTTTCTAATTGGTTAAAATTTGATTTGTCATAATCAACCGGTAGATTTAAAGATAAGTCACCAAAATTAAATTTAGGACCAGCATCTATATTGTAAATTAATTCAAATTCATTTTCATTAATTAGTTTTGCAAAAGAACTGTATATCTTTGCTTGATAATATCCTTTATTTAAGTAGAAATTACTTAAAAGACGAATATCAAAATCAATCATCCCCTCATTTAAATATTTTTTACCAGATATAAATTTCCAAAATTTATATTCCTCACTTAAAATTATACCTCTTAGCTTTCTATCTTTAAAAATTTTTTCACCTATGAATGAAATCTTTTTAATTTTTGCTTTTTTTCCTAAATCAATATTATATTGAATGTTGACTTTATTATTATCAAGTTCTTTTATGAAAACATCTACTTCTGAAAAATAATAACCAAGTTCCTTTAGAATAGATATAATTTTTTTCTTATCATTATCAAGTTCGACAGAGTTGAAAGACGAGCGATTTTTTAGTTTGAGATTTTTAGTTATTGGATCTTTAATTTTTTTAGCTTTAATTCCTTCAAAGAAAATATTTTCAATTATCGGGTTTTCAATTAAAGAAATGTTAAGAATGTTATTTTCAAACTTTAAGTTTACATCACTAAAAAAACCAGAACCAAATAATTCTTTTAAAATTAAATTTATTTTATTATTGTCAATATCATCACCAATTGAGACTGAGGCAAACATTTTAACAGTTTCGTCAGAAATTCTCTCATTACCAAATATATTAATTTTTTTTACCTCTTCTGAAAGAGATTGCTGAATGCTAAATATAGAAAAGCATATTATGAATACAAAAATTCTGTAAAAAGATGTCATTTTAAAACAAGTTTATATACTTTATGGTTTAATTTTTAAACGAACATATTTGTTTAAATTTATAATATTTTCAATTTTTTTTGGTTTAATTCTTTTAAATTTATTAAATTCTTTATTATTAATAAATTTTAACAATTTTGTTTGAATTTGATCAAATTCAATTTGACCATTCAGATAATATTCAACTAATTTATCATTTGCAGAAACTATTATTGTCTCAAATAAAGATAATTTGTCAGGTAAAAGATCAATTATTTTTACTACTGGAAATTTTTTTAAATCTATTCTTTTCAGATCTAGATTATTCAGAGTTTTTATATCTAATTCTTTTGATCTAAATTGTTTACTTTCATCAAAGTATAAAGTGTTAAAAATTGGAATTTTCATTGTTGTATCATGAAGAATAATATTTGTAAGACCATCTTGAAATTTCAAAATAGCGTGTACATATGAACTTGGGTGAGTTAGAATCTTTAATCTATTGTATGAAAGATTAAAAATATTTTTAGCTTCAATAACTTCAAAAACTTTGTTCATCATTGTTGCTGAGTCTATGGAAATCTTTTTTCCCATTTTCCAATTTGGATGTTCGAGCGCATCGGATATATGAATTTTTTTAATAGATTTTTTTAAAAATGGTCCACCAGATGCAGTTAGGTAAATCTTGTCAATATTATTTTCTTTATTTCTTTTTAATGCGTACCATATTGAAAAATGTTCAGAGTCTACTGGAATAAATTCTGTCTTATATTTTTTTAGTTCTTTTTCTATTAAGTTCCAACCACAAACAATAGATTCTTTATTAGCAATAATTATCTTTTTTGTATATTTTATTACTTCTATAGTTGGTTTAAGACCATCTATGCCAATTATTGAACTCATAGTATAGTCAATTTTTTTCTTAAAAATTTTACTAAAAGATTCAAAATTATTATAAATATTAAATTTATTATTTTTATTTTTTTTAATTATTTTTTCAAAACTAATTTGATTTAAAACTATTAAATTTTTTACATTAAAAAGATTTGCTTGTTTTAATAATTCTTTATGATTTTTATTTGTAGATAAAACTAGTATTTCAAAACTTTTCTTATCTTTACTTATTATATTTAATAAAGTTTTTCCGATTGATCCTGTTGAACCTAAAATAGCTATTTTTTTTTTCATATAAAATATTAAAATATATTAAGTTCTAAAATTAAATAAGAAAATGGAAATGCAAAAATCATCCCATCAATTCTATCTAACAATCCACCATGTCCAGGTATTATTTTACCTGTATCTTTAACTTTAGATAATCTTTTAAAATAAGAAATAATTATATCCCCAATTTGACTAATTGTTGAAACTAGCAAAATAAACACAAATACATCAATATTTATCTCCACTGGTTTATTAAAAAAGTGTTTTGAACTATAAAATGTACTTAAAATTATTACGGACAAAATATAACCTCCAATCATTCCAGCGTAAGTTTTTTTTGGGCTTATCTTTGTTAATCTAGGACCTTTAAATATTTTGCCAAATATATAACCACCAATATCTGTTGAAATACAAATTAACATAATTGTTAGAAAATAAAGATAGCTACCAGCAAAATTAATTAGTTTAATAGTTGTTAAAAAAGAGAAAATTAAAAAAATAAAGCCAAATAAATAGTATGATTTTTTTTTACTCATCATATGCCACTCATATGCTGCAATAAAAAAACAAATTGAAATAAAAAAATTAAAAAGAAAAGAACCCTTGATGATAAAAAACAAAGCGATTGGTATTAAGATGATTGAACTCAAAATTCTTTTTAGCAGTTCTTGACTCATTATATATTACCAAAATTTCTTTTAATTTTTCTAAACTTTTTTATTATACTACGATAATCATTTTCTTTAAAATCTGGCCATAATTTCTTTTCAAAAAAAATTTCAGAATATGCTAATTGCCATAATAGAAAATTACTTAATCTTTTGGTATCACCTGTTCTAATCAATAGATCTGGATCTGGTATATTTTTAGTATAGAAATTTTTTACTAAATTCTTCTCGTTTATTTCAACATTACTTTTACTTATCTTTTTAAAAGCATTAATTAATTCTGATTTTGAGCCATAATTTAAAGCAAGATTTATTTGAATTACATTATTTTTAATAGTTTTTTTTTCTGCTGCTACTAATAAGTTATTTAATTTTTTTGAGAAATTTTTAGATCCAATTATCTTAAGTTTAATCTTATTTTTATGTAACTTTTCAATCTTTTTAATTAAAAAAACTTCTAATAGATTGAATAAATAGTCTATTTCTTTTTTTGGTCTTCTCCAATTTTCTGTAGAGAATGCATATAAAGTGAGATATTTAATTTTTTGTTTAATTGACTCTTTTATAATTTTTTCTACAACTTTTAATCCAGCTTTATGACCATAATTTCTTGAATTTTTGTATTTTAATCCCCATCTACCATTTCCATCCATTATAATGGCCACGTGATTTAACGGGTTCATTTTATATAGTCATTATTTCTTTTTCTTTAAAAGAAACCTTTTCGTCAACAATCTTTATATGATCATCTGTAATTGTTTGAACATCTTTTTCGGATGATTTTTCTTCATCTTCACCAATTTCTTTTGATTTTAAAAGTTTTTTTAATTCTTCATTAGCTTCTCTTCGAATATTTCTAATAGACACTTTACATTTTTCACCAATAGATTTTATCAATTTTTTTAACTCTGTTCTTCGCTCTTCATTCAATTCTGGAACTGGGAGTCTAATTAGTTGACCATCTATTTGTGGATTCAAACCTAAATCAGACTTTTTAATTGCAGCATCAACTAAATTTACATTATTTGCATCCCAAACCTGAATATTAATCATTCTCGGTTCAGGTGTGGTTATGCTACCTACTTGGTTAATAGGCATTTGTTGGCCATAAACGTCAACTTTAATTAAATCTAACATGGCAGCATTAGCTCTACCAGTTCTTAGAGAAGATAATTCCTTTAAAAATACCTCAATGGCTTTATCCATTTTGATATTGTATGACTTTTCGTCAAACATTTATTCTCCAATCTTTATCCTATAAAACTCTTTTATCTTTAAATCAGCTATTGAAAGTTCTTTAACTATATCTTGTACCTTTTTCTTAGGTTCCATAACCCAAGCTTGGGATAAAAGAGAATTTTCTTCCTTAAATTTATTCATCTTACCTGAGCTAATTTTTTTTGCAATATCATCAGGTTTTCCTGAATTTTTTAACTCCTCAGTTACAAGCTCTTGTTCTTTATCAATAACTGACTGATCTATTTGATCAGCTGTAAGAGCTAATGGATTTGAAGCAGCTATATGCATTGATAATTGTTTTCCAAAATTTTTTACAATGTCAGAGTTTTCTTTTGTTTCTAACGATACAATAACTGCTAATTTTGAAATATTGTCTTTGACAACAGTGTGCAAATAATGATTATTCACACTACCAGCGTTTTCAATTGTTTTAGCTTTACCGATTGTAATTTTTTCACCAATTTTAGCTATTAAAGAAACCACATTATTCTCTACAGTCTCGCCGTTTTTCATTTTAGAACTTTTTAAATCATCTAAATTTGAATTTTTTTCATTGTTTAATTCGCTGAGTTCTTTGACGAAATTAGTAAAATCTTCATTCTTTGCAACAAAATCGGTTTCACAATTAACTTCTATAACAGATGTTTTGCTATCATTACCACTTACGGCAACGACACCTTCCTTAGCATCTCTAGACATTTTTTTTGAAGCTTTTGATATTCCTTTAACTCTTAATATTTCAATAGCTTTATCTAAATCTCCACCTGACTCTTTAATAGCAAGATTACAATCTTTAAAACCAGCACCAGTAACTTCCCTTAATTTTTTGACTTTTTCAATATCACTCATATTAATTTAAAGTCTCCTTTTTTTTTTCAGAGGTAAATTTTTGATCTAATTTTTCTCTATCAAGTTCTTGTACAGTTTTATTTTGAGGTTTATCTTTAGTATCTTTCTTAGTCTCAGGGGTAGGTATTGAGCTTTTTGCATTATTAATTGTCTCTTTAATTAAATTACAATATAAATCTATGGAACGTCTTGCATCATCATTACCTGGTATTGGATAATCAATATTATCTGGGTTAGAATTGCTATCTAAAATTGCAACAATTGGTATTCCTAATTTCACAGACTCAGCAATTGCTAATGATTCATAGTTGGTGTCAATTATAAATACCAAATCAGGAATTTTTTTCATCTCAGCAATTCCACCTAGGGATCTTTGAAGTTTATCTTTTTTTACACTCATTTTTAATAATTCTTTCTTGGTAAAACCTCTGTTTTCTGCAACAAGATCTATTTCTAATTTTTTAAGTTTTTTAATTGAATTTGAAATTGTTCCCCAATTAGTCAACATTCCACCAAGCCATCTGTAGTTAACAAAATATTGATCTGTTTCTTTGGCAACTTCAGCTACAGCCTCTGATGCTTGTTTTTTTGTTGATACGAATAAAATTTTACCATTATTTGCTATGGTGTTATAAACTTGCTCTAAAGCAACTTTTGTAAGTTCAAGTGTTTGGGTAAGATCAATAATATGGATTGAATCTCTTTTTCCAAAAATATATTTTTTCATTTTAGGATTCCATCTTAAAGTTTTATGACCAAGATGAACGCCAGCTTCTAATAATTGTTGTATTGTTACGTTAGGTATTTTCATATTTATTCCCGGTTAAGCCACCACAGTAATTTCCAATTA
>MDTB01129834.1_pt1 | contig 13636 bp, 10 predicted proteins | sample 811161 | NCBI WGS metagenome assembly MDTB01 (sample SAMN05326650, study PRJNA326480) | marine metagenome | isolation source: seawater | place: Mediterranean Sea | collected 2009
AAAAATTATGCCGCGGTGGTGGAATTGGTAGACACGCCAGATTTAGGATCTGGTGCACTTTGTGCGTGAAGGTTCGAGCCCTTTCCGCGGTACAGATAAAAGCCTTATTTTAAAATAATAAGGCTTTTTTATTTCAATAAAACTTAAACCTGGCTTTATTTTTTTGTTTATACGAGAAATAGTAGATTTGGGTATGACTAAATATTTTCCACTATTAAAAACTGAACTATTAATAACTGAAGATGATATTATCATTACTTAAACTAATCAATAAAATTTTAAAAAATTTTGTAAAATTTTTAAAAAATATTCAAAAACTAAAAGGTGTTTACACTATCACAGAATTATTAAAACAACTCCATGCTTACAATGATAATAAAATACATTTATTAAAGCTAAAGAACTTTTACAATAATATATTTAATAAACCAAAATTGATTTTTGATATAGGATGTAATGTTGGAGATTACACAAAAACTTTTTTAAAGTTTTCTGATTTTGTTGTAGCAGTAGATCCGAATATTGAAGTAATAAACCAACTCAGAAATAGTACTGTAGATTTTATTTCAAAAAAAAAGTTGAAAACTATGAATGTTGCAATTAGTAATCAAATCGGCGAAGTTAAATTATACATTAATTCATCATGCACTGTATCATCAATTAATAAAAAATGGCAAAAAAGCGCCTTACCTGAAATGTTTCCCCATGTTCATAATGTGGATACTGAAATTGTAAAAAGTACTACTCTAGATAATCTTGTCAAAGAGTTTGGAATCCCTGATTATATAAAATTAGATATAGAGGGAGGTGAATTGAATGCTCTTATTGGTTTAAACCAACCAATCAACATTCTTTCATTTGAAACTACACTACCAATTTTCCACGAAGAGACTATCAAAATCCTCCATAAAATATCTAGTCTAGGTGAATATCAATTTAAGCTCCTAGAATATGGGGAATACCAATTTTTGGATACCACATTTTCAAAAGACCAAATAATAAAAAGTATAATATCAAAACAATTGAAAGGAGTTATTGATATCTTTTGTTTCAAGAAAGGAAGTAATTATGTTCGCAACCTCATAAACAATTAAGATAAAACTATTATGCAAGGTTTTTGTAAATATTGAAAGATTCTCTATTAATATCTTTTTTCTTTTCTTCAATCATAAAGTATGGGACCTCACCAAAAAATGAAGCCCATAGAGTAAATGTACTGGATGTACCAATAATATAATCACAAGATGACAAAGTATATAAATCTTGTACTAAGTGCGAATTTGTGTAGAATACTTTATTCTTTCTAAAAAATCTTTTTTCAATTGGTAAATTTGAGACAATTATAAAGGTACACTCACCAAATAATTTCAGACACGAATTCATTAAATTGACATAATCCTTATATGTTGGGAATCCACCTGCCTCATTTAAATAAAGATATCCAGGGTTTGGATAGTCATTTTTATCTTTCTGTCTGATATGAATTCCTATTAAGGTGGATTCATCTTTTGGGATAAGATTCTTTTTAAAGTATTGATGACTAGGAGTAAATATTTTTTTAATTTTTTTTTGATGCTTTGTGAATGACTTATTGCATCTAGTTAACCAACCCTCTACAGTTAAAAATTTTGTATCTAAAATTAAATTCTTATTTGAATTATCATCCATATCAAAATATTCACGATTTTTGAATGTTTTGTGTCTATAAATACTTTTATTAATATTTAACCTAGTAAAAATTCTTTTTGCCAGGGGAACTGATTTGAAAACTAATTCTCTCCAAAAATCTGGAGGTGTAAATGGTAGATTTATTGAAGGAAATGAACAAAAACAATTATTTTTTGTACCTTCAAAGTAGTGAGCATATTCTCTAAATCCAGGATATGAAACAATAATATTATTTTCGTATCCAAAAGCGATCAAGTAACTAAACTGCCAGAGTCTATTTCCTAATCTCCCGTAGTGATCCTTAATTATTATCATGAATGGTAATAAAAAACATAATTGATAAAATTTTTATTATTTTTTAGTAACCTTTTCAATTGCAGTAATTGTAAACTTTATTTCTTTACCTTGGATTTCAAGTGTGAAATTCTCACCAATTTTCTTCCCAATTATGGCTTGGCCAAAAGGTGAATGATGAGTTACAACCAAAGGATAAAGGTCTAGTTCAAATTCTATTGGACCCAAAAGATAATAATCTTCAGCTTCATCCTTACCTTCTTCATGGATCGCAATCTTATTACCAAATCCTACTATATCTGTTCTTATCTCATTATTATCAACGATTTGGAATGGTGAATGGGATTGCATTAATTGTTTCTTGTATAATATCAAACTTTGTTGCTCTCTAGCAGCATGGTATTCTGCATTCTCTTTAAGATCTCCATGGCTCGCGGCTTCTCTAATTTTTACAGAGGTCTCTTTCTTTAATTTTTCAAGTCGTTCCATCTCCTCAATTAATGCTTTGTGCGTTTCTCGTAAAATCATAGTCGCCATATTGTTATTCCTTAGTTATTAAACGGATTATCTAAATTTTTTGCTTAAGATTACAATTATCTGAATATAATATGAAAAATTAAGCTAAAGAAAAAATCCAATCAAGTGCTTGTTTATTTACACGAACGGCTTCTGAAACATAATTAATTTAATATTCATTTGTAATAGACTGATTTATCAAGAAAAAAATTTCAATAAACTTTTTAGAAAGGTAAATTTATACTAAGAACATAAAATTAATATTTTAACTATTATGTCATTTGAATCTAAGCTTTCTAAAGTTTTCTTATTTATAACTTCAAATAAGAAATGGTGGCTCACACCGATTATCGTTTTTTTGGTGTTTTACAGTGTGATGTTTTTATCTTTAGAACTGCCAGCAATAATGTCAAAATTTTAATTTTATTCAACGTACAAAAATTTTGATTAAGAAATTATCTAACAAAAAAATATTAGGTATACTGTTTATAATTATTGGTCTACTAACTAATAAATATATTTGGAATCAAATATTTGATACAGATGGAGAAATTGCAAAATATCACGAAAATACAATCTATTTTTTAAGTATTACGTTTCTCATCATAGGTTTCACATTTTTTTTTTTCAAATCTGACTTAGATTGGACGAAACTCAAAATAATAAATCCTGATTATATAAAATATTTTCTTTACACATTGTATGTGTTGGTTATTTTTGAAATTATTTCAATTTTTGTACTTAAGATTTTTTTATCTGATGAAAAAATTTCTGATAAAGTAGATTTTGCTTTGGGTCGTTTAAGCAAACCTAGTGATCATGTTAGTTGGATGATTCCTGATATGAGGTCAGATTATAAACCAAATAATTTATCGACAAGGCATAACATTCATGGATTCAGATTTGGCGGAAAAAATAAAGATCCAAAAAATATTAGAATTCTATGTATCGGAGGTTCAACAACATGGGGATATGATGATGATACATTAAATACATATCCTGCACAGCTTCAATTTTACTTACAGAATAAAGGGTACCAAGTAGACGTTATTAATGCGGGTGTTCCTTATCATACATCTTTGGATGTTTTAATGAGATATATTACTAAAGGTATTTATACAGACCCTGATATTTTGTTAGTTCATACAGGTGGGAATGATATTGGACCGTTAAGATCTCCATTTACATATCAATCTGATTATACTCATTGGAGAGATTATGGAATTTTTGGATATGATATAATATTTAAAGAGCTATGGGAAAAAATACCTCTATCATTTTTTCGTCTTATATTAATCCGTTTATTAAAACCAGGTACAGGAAATAAAATATCTACACAAAGTTCATATTTGACTCAAGAAATGCTAGCAAAAAACACCATTAATAGAGAACGTACAACAGGATTAGAGAATTATTTTGAATCAATTATATCTATTTCAAAATCAAGAGGGATTAAACCTGTGACAATTTTATTTAATTCTGATAATAGACGTAAGAATTCACATGCTAAAAAAAAGCTTATAGGTCAGGAATTGGATTATGCTATTAACAGTGAATTAAAGGGTGTAGAATTACATAATTCCATTATGGATTCAATCTCAAAGAAACACCAAATAGATATTATCCCTTTTAATCTATTTGAGCCATCTGAACAAAGTTTTTGGAATGACCAATGCCACCTTAATTCAGATGGTAAAAAAGAGAAAAGTATTTTTATTGGGGATCACCTTATAAAAAGTGGAATACTTACCTCTTTTTCCACTTTATGAGCCTGGTAAAATTAAATGGTATAGTAATTGTCCCTTTTTTTAATAAGTATCCAATTAATACGATAAGTAGAATTTTCATCTATAAATAGAACTTAATTTAAAACATGTTAATTTCAATTAAACTAAATGCAGAAACTATACCCATGAGTTTTTCCTCATAAGCCAAGCCATGTGTATAGAATGATGCCTAGAAATATCATTACGAAAAGATTTATAATTAGGCTAATCCAATTTATTGTGTTGTCTTTTAGCTTAAATATCATAATTTAGTTTTTAAAGTCATCTTTTATAGTATTTGTAATATGTAGCTGTTTATTATTTTTTTACGATTTAATAAAATAAATATTGCACACAGGTTTGATATAAATACAACTGTATTTTTTTGTAAGTATTAACTTTCACAACATTTAAGAATGATAGGTAAATTTACATGTGTTACATAATTGGAATTTTTCGATGATAAAAATATTAGCATATTTTATACTAATTGGTTTCACTTATTGGAACTGCGAAGATAAACAAGCTAAGGATTGTGCTGGGATTATTGGAGGAAATTCAGTTGAAGATAATTGTGGAAATTGCGATGATGATGACTCAAACGACTGCTTAGAAGATTGTGCTGGTGTTTGGGGTGGTAATAATATCTGCGGTTGTACAGATAGCACATCTATTAATTATAACGAAGATGCTACCTTTGATGATGGTAGTTGCGACACATCACAAATATCAATAACCTTTGTCAAAAATGTGTCGATAGAAAACGATTGTGGATATGATTTAGATGCAAAACAAACTAACGATGGAGGTTATATAATTGCTGGATGCAATAATGGTAATGCTTGGCTTATGAAAACAGATTTATATGGCAATAAAGAATGGGAAAAAACCTATACCTTAGGAGATTATTGGGGCAACAGAACTGTAATACAAACAAATGATGGAGGATATTTATTTGTAGGATGGGAAGGAGCCTTAAAAACTGATGAAAATGGTACACAAGAATGGGTGAATAAAGGTGTTCAAGGAAATAATAATCAGTATCCGTACTATGAAGATGTTATTGAACACAGTAATGGGTTTTTTTATTTAGTTGGTGGATCAGTCACTCCAAGGGGAGCTTCAGGGCAAGGTGGACAAGCAATTTTAGTCAAAATAAATCAATCGGGCGTCGCAAAAAAGACAAAGTTCTATGGTGGAAACTGTGAAGATGACCTTTTCAGAACAATCATTGAATCAAATGATGGGAAGTTATTAATGGTGGGAGAGAAAGGTCATGGAAATCAGTCATACCCATGTTCTTTTAATTTTCGATATTATAAAGATATCTATGTTGTAAAAACAGGTTTAAATGGTGCAGTAATTTGGCAGAACACATATGGTGGAAATTATCTGGAAAAGGGAATGGATGTAGTAAAAACTGAAGAAAATGGATATATGATACTTGGACAAGAATGTATACATAATTACGATATATATTCCTGCGAACCAAGAACAAAAGTGATTATTTTAAATATCGATGAAAATGGTAATAGCTTGGATGAAACTATTTTATCTGGATTATATTTTTTTGAGTCTGGAACGCCCATGGCATTATCCAATACCAATCAAGGAGGATATGCTTTTTCAACGGTCCCAAAAAATGGTGGAAGTGTTTGGTTGTACAAATGGGGGAATGCTGAAGAAACTATAAATAAAAAAATTAGTCCTGGTGGATTAGGAGGTGAAAGTATTGAACCTACTAACGATAATGGGTTTATTATCAGCACTTCCGGTAATATAATCGTAAAGACTGATCAGAATTTAGCCTTTTGAGTTTGATCTTATTTTAAAAATTCTACCAAATTTATAGTATTATTAATACTTAACGTTATATTTTAAAAAATTTTGTTTAAATAAAAAAAACAATAAAAATGACAGAAATCATAATGCAAACAGTCATAAATGTATTTGTTATTTTATTTTATTTCATATACCTATATTTATTAGGGAGTCTGTTTAATCATAGAAATTCAAAAACATGTCCTATTGAAATAATTTTTGAAAGGAACGTGATTGGAATATTTTCATTAATTAATTTCCTTTATGTCTGGCATAATTTCTTTCCTATCAATAATTATGCTTTTTTGACAACCACCCTTCCCATAGTAATCAAACTCTATAGTATTTTATCAGGAAAAAAAATATCTGCAAGTTTTTTTCATAATTTATTGATAAATGCAAATGTAAAAATATTTCTTATCATTTTAGGAATTCTTTTATTTTGGATAGCCAATATTGGTATAAGACCGATTAAGTATGAACCAATGTATTATATTCAACTAGTGCGCTGGGCGCAAAATTTTCCTCTTATTCCTGGGTTGGCAAACCTATTCGACCATTTTGGATTTGATAGTAGTATTTTTATTCAAATAGCTTATTTTGATAATTTATTTTTCCTTAAGACATCATTTTGGAATTACTCGGCTTATTTACTCATTATGGGCTTTTTATATATTTTTATCATTCCTTTGAAAATCATTCTTTTTAATAAATCCTCCATTAAATCCTACCACATAATGAGTTTACTTTGTTTGCCAATTTTAATTCATTATTGCTTTTATGGATATCCTGCAATAAGTAGTGATTTACCAATAATTATTTTCAGCCTAATAATTGCAATTGAGTTTTACAAAATTATCTTTTATAGCAAAAAAGATTACAATTTAATTTTTGTTTTATTAGCAATCGGGTTCTCATCAAAAATGTCTTTTTCACCTATTTTTGGAATGACTATAATTATGATTATCATTTATAATCGGAATTATATTTATCATTATGTTTTATCAAACAAAAAGTTATTTGCTTCATTAATATTTGTCATTTCACTACAGTTGTATAGAAACTTTGTTTTATCAGGATATTTACTATATCCAAATCCATCCATTTCGTTCCCCGTAAAATGGAAAGTACCAAAAGAAAATGTTATTACATTAAATAAAAAGTTGTCACAATGGCCTGCTAATTTTCAATGGGGGGTTGAGACACCTGAAAAAATATATTATAAACAAATATTAACTTCAAAATTCTTTACTCAGCATCGAAGGATTGAAAGTCTCTATCCAACAATTTTAGCAATAGTTGGGTTTATTTTAATTCTTCTTGATAAAAATGTATCCTTGAAAAAATTAATTATTTTTACTTTCCCTGCTTTAGCCCAAATACTATTTTTTATTTTCAAGGCCCCCCATGGTAGATTCGCTAGTTTTGCATTCTGGTGGATCGCTTCAGCTATGCTTTCATTTACATTATTCAAGCTTTTTAAAAAAAATAAACAATATTTAATTACTTTTATAATTATTTTAGTAATTGGATCATTTTCTTTTCATACCTTTGATTTTCTAGGAAGTGAAAAAAATATTTTTATCGATGAAATAGATAATTATAAAAATTCTAAACCAGCTTCCCCTCAATACAGTATCTTCACAACTGATTCTGGTTTAAAGATAAATGTTCCTATAAATGGTAAAAGATGTTATGATTGCCCTTTGCCATGTACTTCTCTACCTAATAAAAATCTAAAATTAATTGATAATAATTTTATTGAGTCAGGTTTTTTTATTGAATAATAATTGGAACTAATGACTATTTATTTGCTTTTAGAATAAAGATTAATTATCTCATTAGCTGCATCCATTCCATATTTAATTGCAATGTGAGAATTAATATATTGGAATTTTCCTTGACGACCAATAGATGTAAGATTTGGTATTTTACCTATTTTTAAAAAAATATTTTTTAGTATTTCATCAAATCCATTTAAATAAACCGGATAAGCATGTTTTAGCCTAAAAACATGTATATCAATAATGTCAGAAAAATTGATTATTTTTTCATTTTCTAATTCTTGCACCACACGATCTTTTACATAATCAAAATCTGTCCAAATTTTATCATTATAATTGCATGTTACTTCTGCTACAATTGTGCTTGTTCCATCTGATTTCGATTTAACTCCCATAGAACTTATATCTGTTAAGCGATTAAAAAACAAGTCTCTATAATATGTTAGGTTTGCAGGCAAAGCATTTGTTCTATTTATTGTTAAACCAACGAATATTAATGAGCGGTATTTTAATTGTTTTGAAAGTTTTGATAATTTATTTACAAAAGATTGTGGTTCTATTATTCTTGCAATGCTATTTAAGGGAATTGTTGAAATAACAGCATCAGCTTTTAGGGTATTTTCTACTCCATTTTCAATATAACTCACTGATTCTATACGTCCTGAATTGTTTATATTAATATTTGTGACCTTAGAGTCATAGAGTATTTTCCCTCCATTACTGATAATTCTATCTACCATTTTATTTGCAATACCAGAAAACCCTTTAGTTGTAGTATATAAATCTCCTTCAACCTTTTCTATATAATTATCAGTTTTAAGTTCACGATTAATACGCAAGAGTTTTTTCATGGAATCAATCATTTTATTAAATATTTCTATGACATTTAAATTAGGAATTCGTTGCTCTGCAAATTTTGGTGAAAACTTCTTCGGCCCAATGCCCCAAAAATGTTTAATATAAGATTCAAAAAAAATTTCATATAAAACTTGCCCATAATTTTTTATTAAAAAATCTTCTGAATTATTAATTTCAGTAGGTTTTACAAAATTTTTTACCTGATGGTAAGAAAAACTTAAGAAAGCTAAAATTACAGTTTTAATAGGTAGGTTATATAAAACTTCTGTTATCTTTAATGGAAAATTATAATATCCACCATTAAATTTTATTTTTATTTTTCTTTCTATTGGTATTAAATCTTCTCCGCTAATATCTTTAATTAAGTTTAATATTTTCTTATCTGGACAATGAAACAGATGTGCTCCCATTTCATATCGATATCCATTATTTAGAATTTCAGAACCAATGCCACCTGGAGAAGACTTTTTCTCAATTAATTTTACATCAAAACCATTTTTTGATAGTGCAATTGCGGCACTCAATCCTGCAAAGCCAGCACCTAATACAATTGTAGACTTATCTTTCAAAACTAATCAAGTAATAAAAAAGTTAAACGTAAAATGATTTTATTGAGCCAATCACTTTCTCAATATCATCATCACTAAGTCTTGGATGAAGTGGAATACTTAATGCACTTTCATTAAGTTCCTCTGTATTTATTAATTTTTTATCAGTTTGTTTATATAAGGAATTCATATGCAATGGATGATACCTTAATGTTGTATAGATTCCCCTATCTAAAAGGTATTTTGCAAGTGAGTCTCTCTTTGGAACTCTTATACAAAATGTAAAAAATGAATGTCTATCTGAATCATTGGCATCCACTGGAGTAATTATACAATCTATATTAGAAAATTCCCGCTGATATACATTCCAAATTCTTTTTCTTATATTTTGCAAATTTTCTAATTCTGAAAGCTGTGCAACCCCTATCGCACCAGAAATATTTGTTGGTAACATCTTTATAAAAGGCTCTTTTATATCATACTCCCACCATCTTGATTTATTATTATCGTTTTCAATTGCTTTATCAAATCCTGATTTGCCAATACCACAATACCTAAGAGTTTTTGCTCGTTCTATCAATTGGTTATTTTGAGCTGTAATACCTCCGCCCTCTCCAACTGCGAGATTTTTTACAGAATCAAAACTATAGATTGCAATATCCGCCAATGATCCACAAGCATGCCCTTTATATAACGAATGTACTGCGTGAGCGGCATCTTCAATAATTGGAATATCTAGTTCTTTAATTGAATCCATATCAACAGGAAGGCCTGCATAATCAACTACCATTATTGCAGCTGTATTTTTAGAAATTTGTTTAATTATATCTTTTTTTCTAACATTCATCGTATCAATGTCTACATCGCAAAAAACAGGTTTATGACCCGCCATCAGTATAGATTGAGCACATGATACCCAAGTAAAAGATGGCAGAATTATTTCTGAATTTTTCGGCAGATCTAATAGCTTTACAGCCATAAATAAAGCATTTGATCCACTATCCAGCATACAAAAATTTTTCAATTGTAAATTTCTTTGGAATTCAAATTCAAATTTTTCAACATTCTTACCAAAGCCCATCCATTGACTATTCATACATTCTACAACATTATCAATTTCTTTTTGTCCGATCTTAGAACCAAATACTGATATCATTTTTTAAACCTGCATTGTCTATAATTTTAGTAACATCAGATAATGATCGTCGTTTTTTTTCACAACAGTAAATCCTTGTTTCTGATACCATTTAACCGCAGGGTTATGCTTAAGAACTTTCAAAGTAATATCTGTTTTATAATTTTTTATGGCAAAATCTAACATTTTTTTAAAAGCTTTACCCATAATCCCTTGTTTTTGAAAATTCATATTACCTATAATGATATTATAAACATCCCAGTTTTCTTGTAAATATCTTATTCCCATACAGCCAATAGGTAATTGATTAGTACTAACAATAAACATATAATCATGATCACGCTGGCAGTATGATTGATACCAAATTTTCTGTTGTTGTTTTGAGATCTTGTTATTGTGAAAAAAAAAAGATCGATTAGTATTTTTCCAATGCATCAAGTGATTTAAATCCGATTGTTTGATTAATCTAAGAATTATTTTATTGTAATCATCTTCAACAATTAAGCTAAGGTTCTTCTTTTTATATAATTTCAATATCGGTGAATAAAACAATTATTTGTACGGTAAATTAATAAATAACCAATAAATATTATTATAGATATAAGTTAAAAATACTAGAGAATATAAATCAAATTTATTGATATAATTACTTGAGATATGCAAAAGCAAATTAAAAAACAATTATTTTTGAAATCATATCTTAAATTACATAGTTTAAAATAAAATAATAAATTGTTGAGTGTTTTTACAATACAATTGACTATTTATTAGATGAAAAAGATCTTTAACCCATTTCACAGTATCATGATTTTCCTGATACTTTTATTCCATATTCTACCTCTGTTTTTCCATAAATCAGATCAACCTGTTTTTTATAACTACAGTAAAAATTACATTATACTCATAACTATTTTAATTTTCTTAGCAACGATACTTTCTCTTATAATACCATTTTTAAATAAAAAATTTAAGCGATGGAATGTTTTATATAATTCAATAATTTTTTACTTGATTCTTTTATTTATGACTGTAGCTGGAGAAACATTCTTAAGATTAACCTCTCCAGATCCGTTCATTAGATACAGACAGTGGGGGCATAAAAAATCAATTTGGGTAGGTTTTGAGGCTGCACCAGATAGCTCATGGTCTTTAAATCTAGGAGCAAGAGAAAATAAACAAACATATAGCACTGATATTGATGGGTTTAGGATGAATGTGAATTCTCCAAATTGGAGAAATGATAAATCAAAAAACAAAATATTCGCGGTAGGTGGATCATGTGTTTTCGGCTTTGGGTTAAATAATGATGAAACTTGGGTTCATCTATTAGGAGATGAGTTGGAAACCAAAGTACCTTATCATGTTATCAATGCTGGAAATTCTGGCCATGATTCTTATCAAGTATTGATCAGAGCATATAAAAAGATCTTGCCATATCGGCCTCAGGCAATCATTTATTATCAAAGTATGAATGACACAAGACAATTTGGTAATGATTGGAGAACTTATAAGCCTATTCCGGATAATATTATTTTTTCGGAAACGTTGCATGATTATCATGAATCTGAATTCAAGAGCAAAAATATCTATATCAGAACACTTTTATTTCGTTATTTTTATGAAGTTTATAGAAACTTATCCCAAAAAGTTAAGACAATACCTCTTGAGGACAATAAAAAAAACCATAATGCAATTAAAAAAGAAAAATCCTATAAAGAACCATTAACAGATAAACTTCTAGATAGCTCTAAAAATTATTATATTCAGAATATCGCTACATTACACGATATATGTAAAAGGAATGGCATTAAGCTTATACCTTGTACCTTTATAATTGATGATGATGAAATGGAAGAGAAATATATCAACTTCATTAAATATTATAATCAGTCTCTAAGGAATTTTTGTAAAAAAGAAAATATTGAGATAATAGATATCGAAAAAGATTTTAAAAATAAAAAAAATAAAAAAAACTATTTTTATTTCGACGGATATCATCCAAATGTTTTTGGTAGCAATTATATTGCAGAAACTATAAAAACCAAGATTGTGGATATATTAGAAAAATAAGAAATACTTTAGGATAAGTTTATTAAGCACTTTACATAAAATAGTATTAAGTGTGATCTGGCTATCATGATACTAAATTAAAATAATATTGAAATTGTATATTTTATAAATTTACCTTATCAAATTATGTCTAAATAATGAACAACTTATACAAAAAATTATCAATTATATTAATATTTTTTATAAATGTCTGCTTATGTCAATGGCAATCAGACTCTCTGCAATTTAATTTAAATGAAAATGATAGTATAGTTTTCTACACATTTCCAAAACAATTACATTTTTACGCAAGGGATATTGAAAACAATGACTGTACTATTGATATTATTGGTGAAAAATTTGGTTCTTCAAATGATATTTTAATCGAAATCTATAGAGATAGTGAGTTATTCTTTGATGATATAATATCTAACTCAAATTTTTCATTAAGTATTAATATCGATGCTGGACTTTATTTGTATGATTTAATTATTTATTCAGATAATGGATCTAACCAATGGCAACAATTGCATGAAGCTGAAAATATAGTCTGCGGTGATGCTTATCTCATTCAAGGTCAATCCAATGCGGCTGCAGGCGCAGAATGGTATCCACAATTTGATAGTAATGAATTAGTTAATCCGTTCATTCGAAGCTATGGTAAACCTATATGGCACTACCCAAATCAATTGAATAATACAGATTTTGCAATAGCGGTTGCTGATTCTATTGGTACTTTAGGATTTGTAGGAGTTTGGGGTTTAGGCCTTGCTAGTCAGATTATAGAATTACATGGTCTTCCAGTTTTCATTCTGAATGGAGCGGTAGGGTGGAGTTCTGTAAATGATCAAACTCCAGATATAGGAAATCACCTAAATCCATCAACTATATATGGGAATTTATTGAATAGAGCTCATTCTGCAAATTTAAAAGAAAAAATCCGTGCTATTTTTTGGTATCAAGGTGAATATGATCATGATATGGCATTTGAATCTTATCTAGATAAAATGAATATAATCTACGATGGTTGGATGTACGATTTTCCAAATATTGAAGGTATATATAATATACAAACAAGGAAATGTTGTCATTGGAATGTAGAAACATTTGCAATGCAGAGAGAGGTAAACAGACAATTGCCAAATCTTTTTCCAATGGTAAAAGGTAATATGAGCTCTACTGCCATTGAACCTTATC
>MDTB01185837.1_pt1 | contig 13635 bp, 14 predicted proteins | sample 811161 | NCBI WGS metagenome assembly MDTB01 (sample SAMN05326650, study PRJNA326480) | marine metagenome | isolation source: seawater | place: Mediterranean Sea | collected 2009
TAAAAAAATCATTTTTAATTTTGATATAATTATTAAGCTTTTGATCTTGTTTTATATACACAACTATGGCAGAGGTTTTACCATCTTCACTTATAACGTAATCCTTATAAATTGGGCTCTCCATAATTTCTTTTATGGCTCTTTCTTTATCAATGTCTGGATAAGATAGAGTTTTGTAATTTTTTATTCTATCCATTAAAGGTTCATCAGTACTTTTTAATAATGGCACATCAATAATTGTGATGACGTTTTCCACCCAACTTAATTTTTCTATTTTAGACTTAAGAAATTGAAGATTTATGATTGTTTCTTCGTCTGTAAAGCTTGATACAGGACTATAGGTTAAAAATAAGAAATCTTTTGAACCATATCTTTCATTTACTTCTCTCAGATATTTTAAGTCTTTGTCTCCTTCTAAAAGCAATGCATCAGACGAAGCATCTAGATTGAAATTTTTTGAAAAATATATAAAAAAAGATAATACTGATAATAATAAGATTAATGTTACTTTTGGATAATCAATAATTATTTTTTTATAAATTTCGGTAATCATAGAGCTAATTAAGATATATATTATATATCAAATAACAAAAGAGTAATTTTATAGGTTATTTTTTGGTTAAATCCTTAAACTTAGTATACATTCCTTCAAATTCTACTTGTATATTACCTGTCGGACCATGTCTTTGTTTACCAATTATAATATCTGCTAGACCATTAATATCATTCATTTTTGATTGCCATTCAGCGTGTTCAATAGAGCCTAATTTAGGTTGTTTTCTTTCTAAGTAATACTGTTCCCGATAGACAAAAAGTACAACGTCAGCATCTTGCTCGATTGAGCCAGACTCTCTAAGATCAGATAGTTGTGGTACTTTATCATCTCTTGTCTCCACGGCCCTAGATAATTGGGATAGAGCTACAACTGGAACATTAAGTTCTTTCGCCAATGCTTTAAGTCCTTGAGTAATTTCCGAAATTTCTTGAACTCTTCCTTCATTTTTTTTTGAATGTGTTCTCATGAGCTGAATATAATCAACTACAATTAGATTTAGACCAAAAAGTCTTTTTAATCTTCTAGCCCTGTTACTTAAAGCTGAAATTGTTATTGCTGGCGTTTCATCGATATACAACGGGAGATCGTATATGTCTCTGGATATTTCTATGTATTTATTTAATTGCTCTTCTGTTGCTTTTCCTCTTCTTATATCATTTGATTGAATTCTAGCTTGCTCTGATAAGATTCTAGTTGAAAGCTGCTCTGAAGACATTTCCAATGAAAAAAAAGCAACCGATGTTTTTTCATTATTATCATGAATGTTTCTAGCTGCATAATAAGCAATATTTGTTGCTAATGCTGTTTTTCCCATTGAGGGCCTGCCAGCTATTATAACCAAGTCAGACTTGTGTAAGCCTCCTAATTTTTCATCTAAATCAGTTAAGCCTGTCGGAACTCCAACAACCCCTCTATCACTTTTCATTGCTAGCGTTGCCATTTCAATTGTTTGGTCTAAGGCTTTGTTAAATTTAATATAAGATTGAGAAAAATTTCCTCGTTCAGCTAATCGGTATAAAGATTGTTCTGCATCTTCAATTATATTTTCACCAGATTTGTCAGTTTCCTCTTCTCGGGAGTCTTCAGAAATATTGTCAGCAATAGAAACCAATTCTCTTCTTACATACATTTCATGAACTACTTTTGCGTAGTCAATTGCTTGTCTATTTGATGATGAAAATCTTGTTAATTTAATTAAATAATCAACTCCTCCAACTTCACTTAATCCAACATCATTTTCAAAATGATTTTTTAGAGTAATTGGATTAGCTATCATTCCTTTATTGTTTAAATTTTCAATAACTTCATAAATTTTTTTGTGTATTGGATCAAAAAATTTTTCAGAATTAACTATATTCGATACTTCGTCAATAATATCGTTGTTTACCAGAATTGAACCTATCAAGGCTTGTTCGGCTTCAAGATTCGAAGGTAATTTATTTTCATTTGTTTGATTTATGCTTAGTTTAATTTTTTCCATTCATCGTATAATAGTGAAAGTAAAAATTGTTAAAACTAAAAGTTACACACTATATTTTCTAGGCTGTGGAAAATTATCTACTTATGAAATGTCGGATTTTTTTACAACTACAAGTGTTACTGTCGCTTTTACTTCCGGGTGGAGATTTATCCCAATTTTATATTTACCAATTTTATTAATTTCTTGTTTAATTTCAATCTCAGATGGGTTGATTTCAACTTTTAAGTCATTGGTAAAAGAATTTGAAATTTCTTTGGGTTTTATCGAACCATAAAGGTCACCATTGTCTTTCGCTTCTTTAGTAAAATTCAGAGTCTTATTATTTACTTGAGTTGCAACTTTTTTGAATTTTAATTTCAATTCATTATTTTTTTTATTTAATTCTTCTTTTTGATTTTTGACTAATTCTATATTTTCTTTGCTTGCTCTTAAAGCTTTTCCTACTTTAAGAAGATAGTTTCTTCCATATCCGTTTTTTACTTCGACAAGATCACCTATCTTACCCAAACTAGATATATTTTCTAATAAAATCACTTGCATTTATAATAATCCTAAAACTTTTGCTTTTCTTATTTCTACTGCTAATTTTCTTTGTTTATTTTGTGAAACAGAAGTTATTCTAGACGGTAATATTTTATTTGTATCTGATATATATCTTTTTAATAATTTAATATCTTTGTAATCAATTACCGGTGCATCTTTTACTGATAATGGGCAACTTTTTGAAAAAAAGGACTCAGTTTTTTGGAATAAACTTAGTTTATTAAGAGGATTTTTATTTTTAGAATTAAATTTTTTCTTATTTCTTTTCATTTGTTCTTTCCTTAAAATATTCTTTTTCTAAATTTAATTTTTTATATTTTACTGTTAGATGCCTTAAGATAGAGCTATCTATTAATGTATTTTTTTTGATCTGAGTTAAAGTCTCGTTATTTCCTTCAAACTTGTAATGTATAAAAAATCCCTTTTTATAGTTTTTAATTTTTCTTGCAAAATTTAAGAGACCCCATTTTTCAACTTTAATAAGCTTTCCTTTTGATTCTTTTATTAAGTTTGTATATTTATTCTCTACACCGTCTATTTCAGAGGTAGAAAGGTCTTGTTTGGTAACTAAAGTATGCTCGTAAAAGCCCATAATTTATAAATTTTGTAAATTTATTTATATAAAGTCGGGTTTTATACTATTATAACTAATCTTTTTCAATAGTAATTATTTTAAATAAAAAGTTATTAAAAATGAAAACACTATTATTTCCAGGACAAGGATCCCAAATTGTAGGTATGGGGTCAGAGCTATTTAATAATTTTGAAAGTGTAAAGAAAATTTTTTCAGAAGCAGACGAGAAATTAGAATATAAAATATCAAAAATTATTTTAGAAGGACCACAATCAGATTTACAACTTACAAAAAACACACAACCTGCCATCTTAGTTGTTAGTTATTCGATTTATAATGTCTTAATTAATGAATTCGGATATAATAAGAATTTATTTAAGTTTTTTGCTGGACATTCATTGGGTGAATATAGCGCTTTAGTTTGTTCTAATTCATTAAAATTTTCTGATGCACTTTTTCTACTTCATGAGAGAGGAAAGGCAATGCAAGAATCAGTGCCCGTAGGGAAGGGTGGCATGATAGCAATTTTAAACCTAACTATAGATGAAGTAAAAGATTATATTTCAAAAATAAAAAATAAAGGTGTTTGTGAAATTGCTAACGACAATGCTATAGGTCAAATTATTGTGAGTGGTGATTTGGAATCTTTAAAAAATTTACAAAGTATTCTAAAAGAAAATAAAAAAAAATCTATACCTTTACCTGTTAGTGCTCCTTTTCATTGTTCTTTAATGAAAAGTGCATCAGAAAATATGAAAGAAAAAATATTTTCGGTAAATTTTGATAAACCTGAAATAGAAATAATTTCAAATGTGACTGCTTTACCTGAGACTGACCCAAATAAAATACAAAATTTACTTATTGAGCAAATTTATTCAAGAGTTAGATGGCGCGAAACTGTTTTATATATGGAAAATAATAAAATCGATGAATTTATTGAAATTGGACCTGGAAAAGTATTATCAGGTTTGGTAAAAAGAATAGTAAAAAATAAAAAGTCTTCAAGCATAAATTCTATTGAAGATATAAAAAATATTTCTTAATGAACTTTAAAAATAAAAAAATTTTAATTACAGGCGCCACTGGTGGAATAGGTAACGCTATCGTGAAAAAGTTTATAGAACTTGAAGGCACCGTTTATGCTACTGGAACAAAAAACAATAAATTAGAAGAATTAAAAAGCAAATATCCTAACATCAAGATAAAACAATTTGATATATCCCAACATTCTAAAATTGAAAAATTTATCGATGATGTTGCTTCCGAGCTCGGTGGTTTGGATATTTTAATTAATAATGCAGGAATGAATATGGACAATTTATCTTTAAGAATGAAAGATGAGGAATGGAAAAAAGTTATAGATATAAATTTAAGTTCAACTTTCTTATTAGCTAAGTATTCGATTAAAACAATGATGAAAAATAAATTTGGTCGAGTAGTTAATATAGCTTCAGTAGTAGGACACACAGGAAATTTAGGTCAATCTAATTATTCTGCGTCAAAAGCAGCTATAATTGGAATGTCCAAAAGTCTAGCAATAGAATATGCTAAAAAGAATATAACTATCAATTGTGTTTCTCCCGGCTTTATCCAAACATCCATGACAGAGAATATACCAGAAAAAGTAAAATTAATTCTTACTTCAAGAATTCCCATGGGGAAACTTGGAACGACCGAAGATGTCTCAAATTGCGTTGCTTTTTTGTCATCTGATGAATCATCATATATTACTGGTGAAACTTTACATGTTAATGGTGGTATGTATATGTCTTGACAATCACAATGAATAATTTAATAACAAATTTATAATCAATTCAAAAATAGGAATTAAATGTCAAAAGAAGTAGGTGAAAAAGTTAAAAAAATAGTTGCAGATCATTTGGGCGTTGATGAGGCTAAAGTTGTTGACGAAGCTAGCTTTATAGATGACTTAGGAGCTGATAGTTTAGACACTGTAGAGTTAGTTATGGCTTTTGAAGAAGAATTTGGCTCTGAAATTTCAGATAGCGAGGCTGAAAAAATTCTTACAGTGGGAGATGCAATTAAATTTATTGAGAGTAAATCAGCTCAATAAAGATTATTAGATTGTTAAAAAATGATAATGAACGATGAGTGTATAATGGTTATACTTTCATCTCCTTCTGGTGCGGGCAAAACCACAATAAGTAAAAAAATTCAACAAAAGTATCAAAATTTTAAAATATCGGTTTCTCACACAACTAGAAAACCTAGACCAAACGAAATTGAAGGAATAGATTATTTTTTTATTGAAGAAAGCAGTTTTAAAAATAAAATAAAAAAAAACGAGTTCTATGAATACGCTAAAATTTTTGGAAATTATTATGGGACATCTAAAGAATCCGTTTTAAACTTACTTAAGAACAAAAACGATGTGTTGTTTGATATTGATTGGCAAGGCACTCAGCAGCTATCTAAATTTAAAGAGCTAAACCTATTAAAAATTTTTATTCTCCCACCTAGTAAAGAAGAGTTAAAAAAAAGATTAATTCAAAGAAATCAAGATAAACCGGATGTTGTCGAAGAAAGATTAAAAGCTTACGATACTGATTCTGCTCACAAAAAAGATTACGATTTTGTTGTTATAAATGACAATCTTGAAAATTGCTTTAAAGATGTTGAAAAAATAATTCTTAATAAAAAAAATAAAAAATAACTTTAAGTTTTTTTATTCTTTTCATAATATTCAACAATCTTATAAAAATTATTTTCATTTAATTGATTAGGTCTTAAAGATAAATCAATATTTAATTTTTTAGCTACTACATTATGGTTTTCAAATAATTTAAAAAAATTTTTATTAATCATTTTTCTTTTATTTGAAAAAAAAATTTGAGTAATTTTTTCTAAATTTTCTACTTTTTGGATATTAAATTGATTATTTTTAATTGGAACAAAAGAAAGTACGCTTGACTCAACTTTTGGTTTTGGAGAGAAGCAATTTTTAGAGATATTAAAACATTTTTTAGTATGAAATCGCCAACTGGTTATAATTTTTAATCTTCCATAGTCAGATGTATTATGTTGCGCTACAATTCTATTAGCTACCTCTTTTTGGAACATAAAAATTAATTTTGTAAAATTTGGTAACCATATTTTAAATTTAACAAATTTTATTAAAATTTGAGTAGAAATATTATATGGAAGATTTCCATAAACTATTGATTGTTTTTTTATTATCTCCTCAAGATTAAAAGTTAGTATATCTTTATTATAAACTTTTACTCTATTGTCTAATTTATATCTTTGTTCTAACATTCTTGATAGTTTTTTATCTTTTTCAATTAAAATTAATTTTAAAGGATTATGTTTTAAAATTTCCTCAGTTAGGTTTCCAGTACCGGGCCCTATTTCGATTATACTTTTTTGATTTATATTAGATAAAGAAACTATTTTTCTTAAGATATTTTTATCTGTTAGAAAGTTTTGTCCTAATGATTTTTTTGCTAATATCATTACTTCAAATTTGAAATAAAATTTATCGCCATTATAAGACTTTTAGGATTTGCATTCTTTGATTTAACAATATCAAGTGCCGTCCCATGGTCTGGAGAAATTCTAATATATTTTAAACCAAGAGTTATATTGATTGCGCTAAATCCAAATAAGGCTTTGAAAGGAGTTAAAACTTGATCATGGTACATACCAACTATAATGTCATATTTGTATTTTTTGGCATTCATAAAAGCCGTGTCTGATGAAATTGGACCAATAACTTTGATTTTCTGACTTTTTAGTTTTCTAATTGTTGGAAATATTATTTTCCTTTCTTCTGAACTTGATCGAAATTCATCATTATGTGGGTTTAACCCTAACACAGCTATTAGAGGCTTTTTTTTAAAGATCTTATAATAAAATTTATTTACAGTTTTAATTTTTTTTTGAATTAAGGAACGATTAAGTTTTCTAGAAATTTTTCTTACATTTATATGAGTAGTAATAGGAACTACAGCAAGATTATTATTATAAATCATCATTGCTTCAGTATCTTTAAGATTATTCTTTTTAGATAGATATTCTGTTACGCCGAAATTATTTTTGCCTAGTGATTTCTTATCTATAGCACAATTTATAAAACCTATTATTTCTTTTTTGGTTGCTAAGTTATGTGCAAGATCCAAACATTTCTTAATGTACTTAGAACTATTTTTTTTATTTACATTAAAACACCTTTGATATTTCAAATCTATGTCAATAATATTCAATGAATTTTCAGAGTTTACTTCAAGAATATTTTTAATCTTTTTTAAAGTTAATTTTATTTTAAGTATTTTTAATTGATCTTTAAAAAGCTTAAAACTACCTATTAAAAATATTTTTTTTCGCTTATTTTTTTTTGTTTTTTTCCAAGATTTTGCAATAATTTCAGAATTAATACTATTTGGCTCTCCAGTTAATATTGCAATATTATTTTTCATTGGAAATCAACTAATGTTCGATTTTTAATATTAGTAAAGTGACTTCTAGAAAATAAATTTAATTTTTCATTTTTCATTTGAAGAACAATGTTTTCTTTTAATTTTTTTATATCAACTTCATCAGCTTTATTTATTTTTATATTGTTTAACTTAAAAATTACTTTTGAGTTTAAGTATCTTATAGGTTTAGAAACATCATTAATATTCATATTATTAATTGTATTAAAGAAATTCTTATTAATTGATTTTTCAGAAATCCAACCAATCGATCCTTCATTAGAAGAAGATTCAGAAATACTATATTTTTTTGCAGCATTAGAAAAACTTTCATTTTTAATTGTATCATAAATATTTGAAATATATTCCTCGTCTTTATCTAAAGGTATTTCTATTTCAGATAAATTAAATTCCCTTATAGTATTATTTTTACTTATTTCTCTTTTAATTATATTTTCAATTTCTATAGGGTTTAAATTTATCTTGGAGCTATAAAGTTCAAATATCAAAGTATTCCACAGCAAATCAGTTTTATAATTTTCAATGAAAAGATCGTAATCAATATTTTTTTCTATGAACAATGTTCTTAGACCAGATTTGCTTGTACTAAATTGTTTTGCAATATTAACAAGATAATTATCAAGATCTTTATTACTAAAGTTTTTAATTTTATATTTCTCTACTTCACTTTTTTTTATTGATTTTTTTATTAAAGATTGTATTGCATTTTTTTTTGCTTTATTTATATTTTTTTGTGAAAATTCAGTATTTGTTAAAATCAATATAGTTTTAATTTCATTTTCTACATCAATCGAAGTTATAATTTGAGTACCAACTTTTGCTACAATCGTATTTTTTAGTTGACCTAAAACTATATTAGTTGACAAAAAGTATGCAATTAACAAATAATGTATAGATTTTATTATTTTCATTTACTAAATGTAGGACTAGAAATATCACCAAATGGAAGAATTGTTATCTTAAACATTATAGAGTTTTCTGGTTCTATGTCTTTTTCATTATAAAACTCTCTCCTATAAACTATACCAGCTTTTAAACAATCATTTATATAATTATAGCTCAAATTATAAAATTCAGCAGAACTTGATAATAAATTTCTTTTTGTAGAAAATGATAAGGAATTAAATTCATTTATTTCAATTTCTAAATCAGATTTAATGTATTCTTGACTGCCTATATGATTTTTTTCCTCTAAATAGCTAATATTAAATTTTGTTTTATCTAAATCAAGACCTAGACCTAATTCGTTATAATTAAACTCTTTATATCCTTGATCTAATGCAAAATTATAATTTACGTTAAAATTATCATTAAAATTGTATTTACTAGATCCAACTAAATCTGAAAATCTTTGGTCTAAGGAAGTGCTTGATGGTAATTCACTATTTTCTTTTTCATTAATTACTTGGCCCATAGATAGGTTAAATCTCTCTTTTTCATTATTATTCACAATATAATTCTTAGAATAATCAAAACCAACAGACGCACTTAAACCTTTCTCAATAACATCGATTTCGTTAACTTTATTTAGATCGTATAAATTAGAATATCTTAATCTTCCACCACTAACTGGCCTCATATCTCCTGGTGCATATCTTAAAAGTAATTTAGGGGTTAAATAACTACTGTTGGAGGTGTCTTTTTTGAATAATGAAATTTTGGACAATAGACCAACAACACCTGACAATTCAGCAGTCTCACTTTTAAGATTTTCTTCATTATTTGAGTTATAGTTTACTGTTTTTAAAATACCTTTTAATTGACTATCAAATCCAAGTTTACTTATCCATTTATTTGAACTCCAATCTATATTATTAACAAAAAATTCTGTTTGTTTATCGACATCATAATTTCTTATCCGTAAAATTGATTCATAATCAAATAATCCGTAATCATCGCTAGTGAGAATATTCTTATTAAATGTTAAATATGGAAATAAATATTCATATTTATCTCTTCCTTCTTTACTAAGGTCTTCATAAACATTTATATCAGCATCAAAAAAAGTATTATCTTTATAAAAGTTATAGCTCAAATTATTTTCAAGAATATTTTCTTCACTATTGACTAAATTAGTTTTAATATTATGTGCTTTAAAGTAGGAATTGTGGTTTACTTGTTCTATATTTAATTCTAAATTGCTAGTTATATCGGTATTATCAGTTAAATTAATAAAAAGCTTAGAAAAGAAATGTGATCTTGAACCTTTAGATTTTTTTTCCTCATTTTTTTTAAAGCCTTGAGTATAACTTGTGTCTATAATTAAGTTAGATCTTTTAAAATCTTGCCTAAATTCAGCTAACATTAAAAGTTTTTCTTTCGCATAAAGTTTAGGAGTAACTGTAATATCTTTATCATTAGCTATTGCCCAAAAGTAGGGTAGTGTAATACCTGCACCTACATTTGAATTATCTGTGAAAGACGGGATTAAAAATCCAGATGCTCTTTTAACAGTAGGGTCCGGATGTGAAAAAACTGGAAAATAAAAAATTGGAAAATCATAGACTTTTAAAGTAGCATTCTTATAATAAATTGTCTTTTTAGCATTATTATGTTCAATTTTTTTGGATTGAAGTGACCAAGGGGGGCACTTATCACCATCACGAAATTTACAATAAGTAAAAACTCCTTTTTCAAATTGACTTTTTTCATCGGATAAAATTAAACTATTTGCAAAAAATCTTGGATCATTTTTATCGTTTATTTTAAAATTTTCTTGATTAAAAAAAGCTTTTACGTCTGTTCCAACAATTTTTCTTTTCTTTTCATCAATAAATATTTCCGAAAAATTATATTGATTTTTGTTTATATCAATAATCTTTATATTTCCTTTAGATGTAAAAATATTTTTTTCTATTGAATAAATAAACATATCAACAAAAATATTATTATTTTCTTTGTCTTTTATTACAGCTCTAGCTTCTGATGATATAATTTTATTTTTATTATCGAATTTAATCTTTGTTCCTTCAATTTCAAAACCTTCTGATGTTGTCACACTTGTAGATTTTGAAGTAATTAATAAATCTATACTTTGGTCATAAGTAGCTAACTCGGTTTTTAAAATATTATTGTATAGGTCGGAGGCAACTACTTGTCCTTCAAATGTTGCATATTTTTTTTCTTTATCAATATTAATATTACTAGCTTTTATATTTAAATCCTCAGCTTGGACACTTTTAATATCAAAATTAAATAATGCTATAATAATCAATATATATAAAATGTTATTTCTCATTTATTTGAATAACTCCTATAGAACAAAACAACCCCAAAGATAGGATTGGTATCCATGTAGATAAAGTGAGTGGGATCCTCTCAGTTTGACCTAAAGCAAGCGACAAATCTTTTAAATAATAAATTACCACACAACAAATAATGGATATAAAAATATAATAAATATTTGCTGATCTATTAACCGATCCTATTGTGAAAATTGACGCTAAAATTACCATAAAGAATAAAAAAACAGGCAAAGATAGAAAAAAATGTAGTCGTTCTTTCAAAAGCTCTGGTTTATAGCCAGTTTCAACGTAATCCTCAAAACTAGTAGCTAAATCTATAAACGATAATGTGCTTAAATTTCTGTAAATAGAATTAAGTTTATTCAGATCATAGATAGTATCAAATTCATAGTTATTTACCGAGGTTGTCTTGTTTTCTTTCAAATTAAAAAGAGCAACAGACTCAAATTTCCAAGGGATAGATGAAATATCAACTTTTTCTGATTCTATCCTTTCAATTAGTTTATGATTTTTATCAATTTTATAGATAGATACCCGGTATAAAAAATTATCTTTAATACTATTAGCGCTTATTATTCTTTTATCTTCACCATAAGTTTCTTTAATCCAAACTCCATTTTTATTAATTGAAACCAAATGATCAATATCCCTAGAAAATTTTGCTTTGGTATTCTCGTAGTATTTAGTCATTGCCGCTGTCATTGGGTTTAGTATAAATAATACGCAATATCCAAAAATAAAAGCAGTGAGCGCTAAAGTTATAGCTATCTTAAAATTTGAATAACCAAAAGTTTTTAATGACAAAAGATCAGCGTTAGCTCTTATTGATAAAAAATACCAAACAGAAGAAATAAAAATAATAAAAGGTAAAAGTTCTATCATCAAATTTGGTATAAATAATAAAGTTAAATAAATAGGAAGTCTTATACTCTCATTTAGATTTTTAAAAAATTCAATCTCTTCAAATAAATTTAAAATTATTCCAAGACACATAAATATTAACACAACATTAAAAACAACTTTTAAAAACCCAAATATTAAATAATTAGTTATAATTTTGTTCATATATTTATTTTTTCATTTCTAATTTTATAAAATATTATCAGATAAGAAATTAACATTAAAAGCATTGGTGTAGCAAAATAGGCAATTGTATGTATTGTAGAAAATCCTGAAAATCTTACTAAAATTTCGGCAAAAACCAAAATAATAAAACTTACGAAAAAATATGTGTATCTATTTAAATTTTTAAATTTTTTATTATTTCTAGTAAATAATAAAAAAGAACAAATTATAGATACTAAAGGAATATAGAGTGGAGCCCCCATTCTTCTTGAGACATGTTCTATTACATTTTTTTTGTCATTATTTTTTGGGCAACTTTTTATTTTTTCAGACCCATCAGATTTTTTTAAACAGTCAAGTAAAACAAATGTAGAAGTTTCTTGAGTTTTTGGAACAATTATAGATCTAGAGTCAAGATTATTAAGAATTATTTCAGTTTTTTCAAAATTAACAGTTTCGATCTCATTTACTTTATTTTGTGATTGTATCAATCCATTATATAAAATTAGTTTTTTATTATTAATATTATCGACAAAACCTTTTTTCGCTATAATTGTTGTATTTTCAGAATCTTCTTTTTTATTCACGATATTTCCTAGATAACTTTTGTAATCTTTTATAAATATATTTTCGAGATAGTTTTCTTCAGTTCTTTTTTCAAAAAATATAACTAAATCTTTAAAAGTGTCATTAAAATTATTTGTTCTTATTACCATATCTAATGAATTATAATCAGATGACTTAATTATATCTCTTGATTTAAATAATGTTTTTGGAGTTATATAAATTGAAAAAATTAATTGAAAAATTGTAACAATTAAAGAAATCAAAAAGAATAGATTAACTATATTTAACTTACTTAATCCAGATGTCCATAAAATAATTAATTCATTTTGTCTTTCAAATTTCAAAATTGAAATAATTAAAGCTATTAAAAATGATAATGGAATAAATTTTGCAACGATACTTGTAATATTTAAAGCTGAAAATAATAAATAGGTCCTTAATGAATGACCATCATCTACAATTAAATCAAGAAAATTAACCGCTCTGACAGTCCATGCAATAGCAGTAAAAGCAAATAAAATAACGATAAATGATTTCAATATTTCTTTTGTAAAGTATTTATAAATTTTGTTTTTAAGCATTTAAGTCTGATATATATAATTAAAACAACTTTTAAGAAAATTCAATCTAAGGTTTAATATGATGAATTATCCATTGAAATCTGATATATTTGAACATATATACCATTCAAACCTATATAGAAAACATTATAAAATTTATGTCAATTAAAATTAACTACTCAAAAAAAACAAGCAGCAAATCTTCATCTAATCTTATCTTATTTGTTAACGAAAAATTCAATGCAAGCAATTTAAAAAAATATATTTCTAACAATGAGTTTTCTTACATAAATGATTTATTGAAAACGAGTGATTTAAAAAAAAATATGTTAGTTTTTGAAGTTAATTCAAAAAAAAAGATAATTTTAATATCTATTAAAAACAATTTAAAGTCTTCAGATGTAGAAAATTTAGGAGCAGAATTTTATGGACGTGTAAATTATGGAAAGAATAGTGAGTACTTTATAATTTCTGACAGTATAGCGAGCAAACATGATAATTTTTTAGGTCATTTTCTTCATGGACTAAAATTAAAGTCTTATGAATTCAAAAAATATAAAACAAAAAAAGAAACAAGACTTATTTCTATAA
>MDTB01086927.1_pt1 | contig 13634 bp, 17 predicted proteins | sample 811161 | NCBI WGS metagenome assembly MDTB01 (sample SAMN05326650, study PRJNA326480) | marine metagenome | isolation source: seawater | place: Mediterranean Sea | collected 2009
TGAATTATAAAAAAATAATTAAAATATATTAATAATTTTTTTATTTGTGATTACCGCCTCTGCTAGATAAAAAGCTTACTTGTTCTTCAGTTGGGCATACGCATCCACTTCTGGAAACATAATTACTTTGGTTATTTTTACAGCAATCTTTGCTAAATTTGTTATTTGCCCACATTAACATGCTTTCACTATTACCATCCTTAGTATTTGTTTCATATGACATAGGAATATTTTTGTATTTACTAGGATCAAATTTTGTAAAAGGTTTGTCAGCATTTGCCAATTCGCTAAAGGCTTCTTTTACACCACATTTTAAACAACCGCAACCTGTAGATCCAGTCATTATTATTACTAAAATCACAGCTGCTGCTACTAAATAAAGATTGATTTTAAAACCAAAAACTTTCATTATATATAATTCAAAGAAATTAATATATAATGTACATCAAATAACTATTTGTTCTTCTTTTTTTCTTTGTCTTTTTCACTATCTGTTTTACTAGCTTTTTCTTTTGCCTCTACACCAGTTTTTATTGCCTTTTCAACTTTTCCAATAGCTTTACCAGCAACTTCTGCAACATCCGACAATCCACTACCCATTATTGTTATACCTTCCCTCATTTTTCTATTTATTTTTTTTCTACTAAATCCCTCCACGAAACTACAATTTTTAAACGTGCAAAAAATTATCACACCTAATAATAAGCCAATTAATATGTTATTTTTTGTTAATTTCAACTTTAACTTCATATATATTTAATATAATATTAAAAACTTTTTTTTTTATTTTCAAATACATCTAATACTTGTTCTAAATTACCATTGTAGTCCAAAAAGGTTAAACCATTAATATAAAAGGTTCCTTTATCCGTTACAATATGATAAAGTTTTTCTCTATTTTCTATTTGAGTTTTTTTAAAATACTTTTTGTTTTTTATTTTTTTACCTTCCTGAATTAATAAATCTACACCACTAAAATTAATATTGTCATATTCATAAGAATATATATTTTCTATATCACTAGCATCTATTTCTACCTTCGCCAATACAATTTCGCCATATTTTAAAATATCATTCAAACATATATCTTTCATACTTACAATATTACCATCTTCTAATTCTAGCATGGTTTCGCCGACAAAACCACCTTCTAACTTTTTATGAATATTGTACATATTGTCATTTTTCTCTAAAAGATTAGAATTTTTAAGTTTTACCAAGTCTATAGATGTAATATCATCCCAATCTAAAAATACGTGTGATCCAATATTTATTATTTTATTTGATGTGTTTATACAATAAATTACATCATTTGCATAATTTACCTCCTCAACCGCTTTTGAATAATCACATACATTTACCCAACCAGTATAATTATCATATACAAAATGTGTGCCTGATACTATTATACCATCGACATTATACATTACTTTATTTTTATTGACTATTTCCAACTTAGATGTTATCTTAGAACCATCTTTTAATACATCTCCTATTTTTACATCTTTGATTTTAACACTTTTGTCTTTTAAATCAATTAATGTATTTTCATCAAAACAACAACATTCTTCTGGTTGTCCAGATGAAATTTCCAAAATTCTACCTACCCATACAGCAATTATAATAGTAGGTATTGCAATAGCAATATAAGCTGCTGTACCAATGTAAGCTAACGCCCAAGTCCAAGGAAATATCCATAATACAATTACAACAGCTGCTAATACTACCAATGCTAATATAATAAGTTTTAATAATGATCCTATGAAAGATTTCAAAGCATAATAAGAGCCTATTGCTGTATATAATGCGGCAACTAATGTACCAGAAACTTTACCTAATAACGATTTCATTTTAATTACTAGAATTTGTAATGGTGTAATTGCATTTATAAATCTTTGAAGTATTTCCATAATCATAGCCATAACTTTGGTTCTAATGTAATCAATAATTCCTCTTATTGCATTTACCATATCTACTAACATTTTAAACACATTTATTACGGCCTCTGATAAGGAAAAAACAGGTCTGGTAAATCTAGCAACAATATTTGCTAATATATTATACATACAAGAGTTGAAATTTTCGGCTGTATACATAAATTTATTTGTTCCAGGCCTTGCATTAATATATCCTGCAAAAGGTATAACTGCTGGATGGCATTTTTTGTTATCCCAGTCAGCTTTTATTGGTTTTATTTGAGAATTTACCCAGAAATAAGTAAAAACTAATGTAAATGACATTAGTGTTAATAATGTAATTACAAATGATCCTCCATACTTATCAAAATAACCAACCTTATTATAAATTTTATCCATTCCTTTTACAAAATTGGGTTGTTTATCCATATATAGTAAAACGATATATTAATAAACTAATCAACACTTCCTAAAAATCTTAGTACATCACCAATAGGACCGCGATAAATACTTTTACCTGCCATCATTGCTCCTTCTATCTTATACAATACAACTACAGTTACTGCTAACATTTTCATTACTAAACTTTTAATTTTTATAATCAATAATTGAAATCTAGTTATAATATTTACAAATATGCCTAATACATCTCCTATAATACCAAAAATACTAAATCTTAACCATGATATCATACCCCTAATACTTTGGATTGATTCTGTCAAAGCTTTTCCTAAAGATGCCGTCAGTTCTATTACAAAATATATTGGTCGTAAAAAGAATCCCATAAGATCCGTCTGAATATTTCCTATGCAAAATGTAAAATTCTCAATTGCATCATATCCTAATTGACCAGCAAATGGCATAACACTTGGATTACATCTGTATTTGGGCCAATCTTGTTTTATTTTTTTTAACCCTACAATAATTGTACTTATTACATAAAGGAACACAAATCCCAATATAATAACTATTGCCTTTATCATATCACCAAATCTCATAATAAAATATATACTTATTATATTTTTTAAAGTTTTCTCGGTGGATTTTTAGAAAATCTAAAGGTTACTCTTCTTTTCTTACGTCCACGTCTTGTTTTTTTACCACCTTTTCGTTTGTTTTTTTTTAAAATAGATTTGGTTTTTCTACGTCTTCTCTTAGGGGAAATTCCCCTAGAACCCCTTCTCTTAGGGGAATTTCCCCTAGAACCCCTTATCCTTTTTGTTCTCTTTTTCTTAGGGGACTTTCCCCTATAACCCCTTCTTCTTTTACCACCTCCAGCACCAGCACCTTCTCTTAAGCATTTAGATGGTTCAGGTGGATTATCTCCAACAGCATCGGCCTCTCCTTGCTGTGTAGTATTTGCTGCTCCAACTAAACTTGTAGCATTTCCTGCCTCCATTGCTGGTGGTGGATTCAATTCAGACATAAAACCTCCTAATTGATTTCTATTATTTGAAACAGCTTGTTCACCTGCCTGTATTTGTGCTTGATTTGCTCCTGTCATATTTCCACCATGTGTGTCCTGAGATCCTAAAGTCATATCAAATCTACCACCACCTCTAAATTTTCTTCCTCCATCGATGGGTCTACGAGGAGACCCCGGCATGTTTCTCAAAACTGTTCCATACCACGTTTTTCTTGTTCTGTTATTTCTGTTGTTTCTGTTATTTCTTCGGGTTTTACGGTTCAACCTTGTACTTTGCAAATCTTTGTAAAATTTCATCCTTATCTTATCCTTCTCTTTTTTTTCCTTTTTAATATCTTCTTCCCTTCCTGTCATTTCACTTAATGGTCTTTTTTTTGGTTTTTCACTAGACATTATATATATATACTCGTTAAAATAAAGTTTAAAAAATATATTAGTAATTTTATAATATGGACGACAAATTAAGAAATAAGCTAAATAAAATGGTCGGCGAATTCAAATCTGAAAATACAACCGAAAATATTCGAAAACAACGCAATAGTGCTAAAATTACAAAGGATGTTCAAACAATGCTAATGCTTAAGCAAAAATATGCTAGATTGGAACAAAGTAACCCAGATCAGTTTAAATTAATGGCTAAAAATAATTGTGCGTTTTTGTTTCAAAATTTTATCAATATTTTTAATCGCCTCTTAAAAAACGAATTAGATCTTAATATTTTGTTTAATATGATACAAATTTTAGAAAAAATAGAAAATGGTGAAGTCGATCAACATGATGGTTCATATATGGTCGGTGAACTACTTAAGAAAATGTATGTTGATAGTGCATTAAAGAAAGAACAAAAACGTAAAAAGAAAAAAGTAAAGAAGAAACCTGTTCAAAATAAAAATTTATCTTGGAAAGATTTTAAAAATTCATCAAAATATGAAAAAAATATCTAAGTGTATTATATAATGAAAACTAGACTTCAAGCATTGCGTTCACTCGAAAGCGCACACAAAACTTTGAAAAAAGCTCTTAGAAAAAGTGTTGTTGTTGATAGAAAATCAAAAAGAGGTAATCGTTCCATTCAGAAAAAAGCAAGAAAAGAACTCAAAAGTCTCGAAAAAAATATGTCGAAACTCAAAAAGGCTTTAGGAAAAGGTCCCAAGCGTAAACGTAAAACCGCTCGCAGACGCAAGCGTAAAACTGTTCGCAAACGCAGCAAATCCCGCCGCCGCCGCCGTTAATTTCATTTTATAATTTCTATAATAAAATTATAAAATGTTACATTTTGAATTAGATTTTACAGAGTATTTCTTCAAAAAATACATTAGATTATTAAAAAATGTACTTAGTTAGCGAATACCTGCCGTCTTCTCACGTTCAACATATTCCAAATACAAATCACGGTTCCAAATTGTATGCAGATTTTCTCCCAACTTTGATGCACCAAACATACCCGCAATGATCAATAACACGAAATTCCAAACTCCCATTGTGTTCCAACCAACAATATCAGTCCAACCACAATGCGCCGCATACAACATACGAGCTAGTGCCTCCGTTCCAGCAGCATGCTGGCCCGGGACTGAACTTGGATTTCCTCTAAACTGATTATAACTATAATATACCAAACTAAGACAACCCATAAGACTTGTATGAGTCAAATAATCGCGCTGTGGTCCTGTAGTAGAATCAGCGCTCAAAACTGCAACATTTACAATATAAAGAGCCAGCCAGAAAAAATAACCGCCTCTGTAACCAAAAACCTTATCATCAACGTAGTGGAGTCTATCAACTAATGCCATTGTAAATGAACTTGTTAATTTGTTTTTAAGTAGCTTAATAAAATGTTTTAGCAATGTATGTCTGAGATCAAGGTATGGGGGTGTGATGATCTAAGAAAAGAAATTTTTAGTTATTTAAGAAAAGAACCAAAAATAAAATGTTTTTATTGTGATCTTGTTTGTGTATGGGATAAAAAGATTATTAATATTTACTTTAGTGATAAATATACTAATATAAAGCCAACACATAGTTGTTACAAGTGTTATTGGAATAATTTGCTAAGTCTATGTTGTATATCTTGATTTTAAACAAAGAAGTATGAATCTATGTTTAAAACTAAATTGAAACTATATAAAATTATTAGAACAACTATAATAAAAATGAAATTGGTTATTGTGGAATCTCCAGCCAAATGTCAAAAAATAGAAGGGTACTTAGGTAATGGTTATAAATGTGTGGCTAGTTTTGGTCATATTACCGGTATCACAAATGGATTAAAGGATATTGATATATCAAATGGCTTTAAAGCAAAGTTTAGTACATTGCCACAAAAATCAAAAAATATATCTTTGCTCAGAACACAAATTAAAAAGGCCAGTGAAATTATATTAGCTACAGATGATGATAGAGAAGGAGAAGCTATTGCATGGCATATTTGCAACTTATTTAAACTACCTTTAAAAACAACAAAGAGGATCATTTTTAATGAAATTACCAAACCAGCACTTTTAAATGCAATACAAAATCCAACAATTGTCAATATGAATAAAGTAAATGCACAACAAGCAAGACAAGTTTTAGATTTGATTGTTGGTTATACAATTTCACCCATTTTATGGAAGCATATTTCAAGAAAGAAACAATTGTCGGGTGGTAGATGTCAAACACCAGCATTAAGAATTATTTATGATAATGAAAATGAAATTAAGAAAAATCCTGGTAAGCTTGTATACGAAACAATATTATTTTATAACGATCTACCTTTTAAACTAAACAATCATTTTACAAAAGAAAAGGCAGTTGAAGAGTTTTTGAATTCTAATATAACACATCAACACGAATTGTATACAGAAAAAGTAAGGGAAAATATAGTAAAAAAACCACCCATTCCTCTTACAACAAGTATACTACAACAAAAGGCTAGTAATGAATTACATTATAGCCCTAAAAGAACTATGCAAATAGCTCAAAAACTTTATGAAGCTGGTCATATTACCTATATGAGAACAGATAGTAAAAAGTATAGTGTAAAATTCTTAAAAGAATTAGCTAAATTTGTGAAAGATACATATGGTAACAACTATGTGAGTAAAAATTATATGAAACTATCAAATAAAGTAAAAAAGCAAAAGAACGATAATTCTCAGGAGGCTCATGAAGCAATAAGACCAACGCATATTTCGAAAGAAAATATGGGTAAGGATGTATCTCAAAAAAATTTATATAATTTGATCAGAAATATAACATTGGAAAGCTGTATGATACCGGCTAACTATAAAAGTATATGTGCCGTCGTCACCTCACCCGAAAAATATTTATTTAAACATTCTGAAGAACAAGTAATGGAACCTGGTTGGAAAGTAGTAAGAGGTTATGAAAAGGTCAATAAACATTTTAGTAATTTTGAAAAAATCAAAAGTAAAAAGAAAATAAAGTATGATAAAATCGAGAGTAAGGCTCATTTGAAGGATAAAAAGTTACATTTTACAGAGGCTAAGTTGGTTCAAACACTGGAGAAAAAGGGAATAGGAAGGCCTTCTACATTTTCAAATATTATTTCAAAAATTCAAGATAGGGGATATGTAAAAAAGACAGACGTTATTGGTAAGAAAAAACAAACAACTAGCTTTACACTTATAAACAGTGTGGTTGAGAAAAAAAGCGAAGAATCGGAATTTGGAACAGAGAGGAATAAACTAGTATTGCAAACTACTGGAAAAATAGTCATAGAGTTTTTGATTAAACATTTTGATGAAATGTTTGTATATGATTATACAAAAAATATGGAAGATGATTTAGATAAAATATCCAAGGGAAAAATGAAACGTGTTGATGTATGTTCAATATGTTATAATCAGTTAGTTAAATTGTCTAATGAAATTAAGATGGATCACAGAGAAATGTTTAATATAGACGATCATCATGTTTATATGATAGGAAAATATGGTCCTGTTATTAGGAAAGATTTAGATGGTGAAACAACGTTTTTGTCAGTGAAAAAGGATTTAGATATTGAAAAAATCAAGTCAGGGAGTTATACCTTGGAACAAATGGTGGAACCAAAGAAATCAAATATTATTTTAGGAAAATTTAAAAACAATGATGTATTTTTGAAAAAGGGGAAATATGGTATGTATGTTCAGTGTAATGGAGAAAGCTATTCCATTAAACATATAAAAAAGAAAATGGAAAAGGTTGTGTTGAAAGATGTTTTAGGAGTATTGGAAGGGAAAAAGAACACAAATGTTTTATTGGAAATAAATAGTGATTTATCTATTAGGAAGGGTAAATATGGGGATTACATATTTTATAAGAAAGAAAATATGAAAAAACCGAAATTTTTGAATTTGAAAAAGAAAAAATGGAGAAATATCCCAGCAGATGAACTTCTTGTCTGGATCCAAAATGAATATAATATATAAAGTATATATATTAGTATGTCGAGTGAAGAAATAAAAGCAAAAGCTAGAACATCAGCAGCATATAAAATGTCTGAGCAAAATTTAGAATTATTTTTGAAAATACCCAGAGGATTAGATTTTACAGGAGCACTTTTAATTGTTTTAGCTCAAGTATTTGATGTATATGATCTTGAAGTTTCAGGTTATTTTTTAATTAGTTTTGCCATTTTGATTGTTTTTGTCGTTTTAATGATGTATAAAACTACATCTAGTCCAGAAGCACATAGTCAACATAACAAAGGCGATTTTAAAAGCATTGCATGGAATGGTTTAACAATGTTTTTACAACAATTGCCAGCTGTAACATTGTTTGCACAATTTATAAGTATTGGAATTATTATGTTAGAAATAAAAAATTGGGTATTAAATAATGAAGCTCCTGCTATTTATAATAAAATTAAAAGATTCATTATTCTAGGATTAATTGTGCAATACATTTTATATCAACTCTTCTATGTTAAAAAATTAAAGGATAATAGCCCTTATAACTTTAATACGTGTGCATTTTTAATTATTTCTCTAATTACTATTTCACTTATTGCATATTTGAAGGTAATTGTTAAATTTCTTACTGTTGATGGTTAATTAAAAATCTAAATGTTAAACCATATTTTTCAGAATTAACCCATATTCCAGATATTTTTAATATTAAATTTATTTTTCTGTATTTTCCATATTCAATATTTCTTTCGGTAAAGATTTTAATAAACCCCTGTTGTAATTGATCCTCTATTATAAATTCTGGTTGTCTATTTATGAAATTACTGAATTTTTTTAGTATGTTTTTTTCTATTTCTAGAATTTTATTTATTTCTATTTTATTAACTTCATTGTCAAATATACATTTAATTTTATTAAAATATTTTTGAATGTTTATATTGAAAATGTTGTATTGTAAATATATACCATTTAATGTTGTGTCTTCATCTGAATAATATACTCTATAGAAATCACTTCCCGCTAGTATATTGTTTTTTTGTTTTTCAGACAATATTATATTATCCTTATCATAATCTTTTATTAATAAAAACATTTATATTAATAAAATATTTCGTCTAATTTTTAAATAGTATTACTTAATAAATACATAAAAAGTATTGTATTTTGTGACATATCCTTACCAGTTTGTGACTCTAACTGTGTTAAAACCTTTTCACATTGATCCAATGAGTCCTCTAATGACTTCTTCTTTGTTTCTATATACATATTCCATATATTTGACAAATTTGGACACTTATTTTTAATTTTTTCTAATCTACTTTTGATGTCTTGTATTCGTTCATCCATATGATAAATTAAATATATAAATTTTTAAGTTTAAAATTAAATAATAAATTAATTATAATATACAAGATGAAAATGAAGTTTTTTGAAAATACTTTTGATGAATATATTAATAAGAAGAAAAACTTACATCCATATTTGCAAAAATACATAGATAAACTACCTGAAAATAATGAATCTAATCTAATTTTGTATGGACCAAAGGGAATTGGTAAATATACTCAGTGTTTAAATTATATTAAAAAATTCAGTAAAACAAATTTGAAATACGAGCGAAAAATCAACATTATAAATAACAAGAAGGAATATATTTTTAAAATCAGCGATATACATTTTGAAATAGATATGTCAATATTGGGATGTAATGCCAAAATATTATGGAATGATGTTTATTATCAAATATTAGATATTGTTTCTTCAAGAGAAAATAAGAAAGGTATAATTGTATGTAAAAATTTCCAAAATATTCACAATGAGTTATTAGATATTTTTTATAGTTATATGCAAACCTTATATCACAAAAATATAGATATTAAATATATTTTTATAACTGAACAGGTAAGCTTTATTCCAGATTCAATATTAAATAGAAGTATTATTATACCATTAAAAAGACCTACAAAAACCCAATATAACAAATGTTTGAAAAATAAAATACCCAAAAGTTATAATATTTCAAAAATCACAAATATTAAATTGTTTAAAATGGATAATATAATTGTTAATAATATTTTTGAAAATATATGCAATAAGATTATTAATGATATGAATAATTATGATAGTGTTGAATTTATAACTTTGAGAGATCATATTTATGACATGTTTATTTATCAACTAGATATTAATGAGTGTATGTGGTTTATTATTAGTCATTTTATAAAGGAGAAAAAAATCAAAGAAGAACATATAACCGATATTTTATTAACTATTTATCCCTTTTTAAAACATTTCAATAACAATTACCGTCCCATTTATCATATTGAAAATTTTCTACTTCATATTTGTAAGAAAATATACAATTTTTAACGGCGTTTCTTTTTAGTCCAAGAATTCATTCTCCTTTTGCTACACTTAGTCAATCTTAATTTTAATTTTTTTGTGATTCTTTTCAACTTTTTAAGTTTCTTTTTTGTCCCCCTGTAACATATCATCCTCTTTCTTATTCTCTTTTTACTACATTTTCTAGTTTTTTTACGAGTACGTTTTCTTTTTTTTCCTCCCGTAAAATAACGTTTTTGTTGTGGTGTCATACTTTTAAATCTGTGTTTATTTGCCATTTCCAATCTTTTTGCAGAATGTGGGTTTGGAGTCGAAATAATAGCCCTTTTTTGTTGTCCTGATATACGTTTAGCTTCCTCAAATCCTAGACCAATAGGAGATGGACCGGGTTTTGTCGTTTTTTTGGGTTTTCCAAATTTCTTTTTATTTTTTACCTTTCTCATCAACATAGCCAATTTTGCTGGATTGCGTCTTCTATCGTCATTTTGTTTTGCATATTTTAATAATTCTTGTTCAATACTAGGTTTATTCACATACAATATTCTAATTTTAATTTGCAAATTTTTCTTTATATCTTCAAAGTAACCTTCTTCATTTAACATATTTGTAAATAATTCTAGCAATATATCTATAATATGACTATTTTTTTCAATAACAGTTGTATATAAATTGTGATCTTTATCAGATAAATACAATCCAACTTTTTTGTGATATTTTTGTATTAACTCTTTACTTGCTTGATGTTGAAATTCTCTAATATCTATTAAAGCAAATTTTTTAAATTTTGCTTTTTGCATCTTAAAATTGAATCTCCCTCTTTTAAAAGTTAAATTATTTAAAAGTTGATCTAATTTTTCATCCTCAGTCATAACATTTACTTCATCTGATGAACTGTCATCTGATAAACTGTCATCCGATGATGAATTACCCCAAAATTTTCCAGTTAGTTTTTCTGATGCCATATTATATTTAACTTAGAAATATATTTACATATATGTTTGCCCTTTTTAAATCATATATGTCCATTTGATTAAAACGCGGTATACCCTTACTATATAAAGTAAAGGTTTGTTTGCGTTTAATGAGTAATTCCGAAGATTTTATAGTAAATGACGAAGAACCTAGTTCAAAGAATATGTCTTCTCCTAAAATCTCGCTAATATTTCTATAAATATTTACAAAAAGATTATTATTATCATCAATGCTTATATGTTTTGGTAAAACAGGTTCACATCTAACAATTAGATCATCACCGTTTACATCATAAGACAGTTCATGACTCCATAATGGTATGTAAAACTGCTTTTCACAAATATTTAAAATGTATATTTTTTCATTCATCAGGTCATTTAATGTAGGTCTCAAGTAAATTAAATTATCGTTTTTCCTCTTTTCTTTTAACATATTTTTCATCTTTTCTAATGTTTCATCATTAATATGGAAAATATCTTTATATGTTGATAGAAAAGTGAATATTTCTATTGATTTTTGCTTATTAAGACCTTGGAAAATCTTTAGTGAAATATTTTGACAATCACTAATTATATTTTTAAACGTAGAATCCATAAATAAATTGGACCAATCAGTATTTGGTGACACTAGTTTAATACACTTTTTAAGCAAAGATACATAATCATCGCTATCATCTTCATCTGTTTCAGCGTTACCAAAGTCTTTATAACGGTTTAAAAAATCGTATGCTTCTTTTATTTCTATAAATTTTTGGTGATTGTTTGTTCCTTGAGCAGTTTTATCAGGATGATATTTTATGGCCAAGCTATAATAAGCCTTTTTGATATCCTTTTTTTCGAAAGGTGATTTTAATTCTAAAACTTCTAACGCTTTTTCGTAATTCATAAATTAATATTTGCATTAACTTTAAATATTATTTTATAAGTTTCTCAATTAGCTTACATACAAAGTTTTTTTGATAACAATATTTTTAATTGTATAAAATAATAATAAAGATTGCTTTGCTTTTTAATATAAATGAATACAATCCTAAATAATGTAATAAATGGTACTATAAATGGTACTATAAATGGTACTATAAATGGTACTATAAATGGTACAATAGATGAGAATTCTGTGCCTCCTCCACAACCCAGTATGCTGTTTATATTAATGGTTTTTTATTTTCTATTAGTGTTAGCTAAAAGAGCGGATGAATCTGGAAGTAACCATAGTTATACCATTATTGAAAATAAAAAAGGTGATAAAGAGAAAAACGCGCTAGATAAGGTTATTGGTTTAGAATCAGTAAAGGAAGAACTCAAATATTATATGGATTTTATTAAAAATAAGAAGAAATACATAAAATGGAATGTAAAATTGCCAAAAGGTATTTTATTAGCAGGACCCCCCGGGACAGGCAAAACTTTATTAGTAAAAACTATGTCAAAAGAGTTAGATATCCCTTTAATATGCACAAGTGGATCAGAATTTATTGAAAAATGGGTCGGCGTCGGTGCAAAAAGAGTAAGAGATTTATTTAAAAAGGCAAAAGGAAAGAAGCAATGTATTATTTTTATTGATGAAATAGATGCAGTTGGTAAACAAAGAGGATTAGGGCATAATTCGGAAAGAGATACTACTGTAAATCAATTGTTGGTAGAAATGGATGGGTTTGACGAAACAACAAATATTATTGTGTTTGCCGCCACAAATTTGGTTAAAACACTTGATAATGCATTAACAAGATCAGGACGTTTTGATAAAAAGGTGTATTTTGATTTACCTAATATTGATGAAAGAGAAGCATTACATAAGTTATATTTTAAAGATATGAAATTACCTAGACGAATATGTTATAAAAACTTGGCAGAAAGAACCGCAGGATTATCAGGTGCGGATATTGCAAATATTGCTAATCAATCTAAAATTAATGCAATACAAAACAATAATGAAGAAAATACTTTAACTCAAAAGGATATACAAACAGCTATAGATGAAGTAATGATTGGAAGGGAAAAAAGGGAACGTATATTAAGCGTGGAAGAAAGGCGTCGCGTTTCATACCATGAAGCAGGCCATTGTATTATGGGATATATATTAAAATACGTAGAACATCCTGTTAAAGTGAGTATTATTCCTAGAGGAGAAGCAGCTTTAGGATTTAGTCAACAAAAACCAAATCTTAAGCTTTTAATGATGAAAGAAGAAATTCTTTGTCGTATATCTGTATTATTAGGTGGACGGTGTGCTGAAAAAGTAATGTATAACAATGTATCAACCGGTGCCAGTGATGATATTGAAAAAATATCAACTCTTATTCATAATTATACAATGCGTTGGGGGATGAATAGTACTGTAGGTCCGTTAAATCCTAATATGATGGGTAAAATATCGGACAACATATCTACTGAAATAATGGACGGATGCAAAACAATTGTTGATCATATAGAATCACAAACAATAAAACTTTTAACAACTCACAAGCAATATATTTTAGAGATTGGTACTTCTTTGCTCAAAAATGAAACCATTCTTTATAATACTATCAAAAATATAATACCTAAAAATTTAGAGAATTCTGAAAATATTATAGAAATATAA